>ENA-OQIO01000428-OQIO01000428.1-human-gut-metagenome-genome-assembly--contig:-NODE-428-length-22852-cov-2.612057_pt1 | contig 22852 bp, 29 predicted proteins | sample MGYA00242573_ERZ504737 | MGnify/ENA primary metagenome ERZ504737 (study PRJEB26092, sample SAMD00036203) | human gut metagenome | host: Homo sapiens | study: EMG produced TPA metagenomics assembly of...
CAAGTACAAGCTTACTATTAATACTCAATTTTTGCCATTTGCGCTTTTGATAGATATCTAATAAAACAGCAAACCCAATCCGCCACAAATAACTTCTATCAATAATATTAGATTGAAAAATGGGTGAAAAATATAATCTGCAAAATTACTTCCACCTAAAATATCAAAACCTGCATTACAAAAAGCCGATACAGAATGCCAAAAACCAAAATAAATAGCTGTGCCTACACTATAATCTTGACAGAAAATAATTGTTAAAATAACTCCACCTATAAATTCAAAAGCAACAGTCATTTTCACAATACTGATTACAAGTCGCACTACTCCAGCCACTGACCATCTTTGCAATGACTCTTGAATTAATAATCTATCTCGAAGTTGAATGCGTTTACCCATCACCACTGCCAAAATAGTAGTGATAGTCATAATTCCTAAAGCTCCAATTTGCACCAAAATAATAATTATTATTTGCCCAAATACAGAAAAATTATCACCTAAACTAAATATGGAAACACCCGATACACATACTGCTGACGCTGACATAAATAATGCATCGACAAAGCTCAAAGGCTCGATATCTACCACTGTAATCGGCAACATCAACAACATAGTACCAGTCAATATTATTATTCCATAACTACATAAAACAATCTGATATGGATTTAATTTTCTAATATATTTCATCATTTTATCTAAACCTAAAACTTATTAATCAACTACCCCAATACGCTCTGAAGGATATCCTATTTTAGCTGTTTTTTCGATTGCGCATAGCAATAGCCATCAAAAATGTAAGTACGCCTAGACGACCAATAAACATTATTAAAACCAATATGGACTTACCATAAACAGTCAAACTAGAAGTAATCCCTGTGGATAAACCTACAGTAGCCAATGCCGATGTAACTTCAAATAATATTTTTATAAATGGAAAATCTTCTGTTAAACATAAAAACATTGTTCCTAAAACTACTAAAGCTGCTGCTATATAAAAAATAGCCAAAGATTTTACAATCAAATCATGTTCAATACGTCTTTTAAACAATGTAACTTCTTCATTGCCACGAATGATAGAGGTAACTGTCGCAAAAATTATCGCAAAAGTTGTAGTTTTTATCCCACCACCAGTAGAACCAGGAGATGCCCCTAAGAACATCAATATGATGATAAAAATAATGAAGCTTCATGTAATGCTCCTGTATCCATCAAAGTATATCCTGCTGTACGTGAAGTTGTAGATAAAAAGAAAGTCCCTATTAACTTATGCCACCAATCCCAATTACCAATCGTATTTTCATTATTATATTCTAAAAAGAACAATACTATTGTACCAATTACCAATAAAATCAAAGTTGTCAATAAAGCAACTTTAGCATGCAAAGAAAACATCTTCCAATTATGTTTTTGGTAAAGTTCTACCGTTACACCATAACCAATACCGCCTAATATAATCAAAAAAGCGATAACTAAACAAAATAAAGGGTCAGTATTATATTTAAAAATATTAGTACCGCCAAAAATATCAAAACCAGCATTACAAAACGCTGATATAGAATGCCAAAACGCCATATATATCCCATGTAATCCATAATCAGGATATAGGCGAAAAGATAGCAGTACGCCACCTATAAATTCAATACATAAAGTGGTCTTTACCAATAATTTAATTAATTTTACAACGCCCCCAACAGTCAACCTGTTCAATGATTCTTGAGCTATTAACCTACTTCTAGCTGAATACGCTTTCCTAAAATCAAGGCAAATACTGTCGTCATTGTCATTACACCAAAACCGCCAATTTGAATCAACATAATAATTACTAATTGCCCAAATGTAGAAAAATATTGACCAGTATCCACCACAATTAAACCAGTAACACATACAGCTGATGTTGCAGTAAATAAAGCATCTATAAATGATAGACTGCTACCATCATTAGATGCTATAGGTAACATCAATAAAAATGCACCTACTAATATTAAGCCTAAAAAAGAAAAAACTAAAACTTGATAAGGACTTAACATCAATAGCCAATTATTAATACTCTTGGGAATTTCTGCCTGTTGCAAAATTAATTCCTCCTATTTGTTCACTAATTGCAATAACCAAAAAGCAAAAAAGCCTATGATACCGCCAACGATAGAGCCGTTTAAACGTATCCATATCATATCTGTTTCGACTTTATCGTATACTAACTCATTTAATTGCTTATCTGTTAATCCTTCTAAAAATTTACGTGCTAATTCTAAGATTACATCTTCACCTTTTAAAGCACTACGATGAACAACATCTAATACAAAACGATTTATTTTTGATTTAAATTCATTATTTGTATTTAATTTTTCAATACATCTATCTATTTCTTCACTTAAAATCTGTTCTATCGTCTGATAAAGCTTATTCTCTCTATTATTATTAGCTAATAGATATTCACAAAAATTGCGCAAAGAAATTTTGTAGAATTTTTTCCACAATACCCATTTCCACAAAACTATCACGCAAAGTATTTAAGCTATCAACCCAATTTTCATCATCGCGAATATTCATCAAAGCTTCTTCATATAAATTTATGAGATTTGCATATAATTCGCCATCTTTATCGCTGACATCATCTAATAAATCTAAAATACGTTCATGAATTATCAAAGACAATTCATCTGGGTCTAAAGTATTTGTCGCTAAAGCCAAAGATAACATCAGACCGCCTAGACCACTTTCATACTGTTTTTGATAATTTTCAAGAAAAGCATCTATTCTTGCTTTTCCTTCTCTTCCTGAAAAATATCCTTTCAAGAAATTTATACCTTTATCTACAGCGAGCTGACTATTTTCACTTTTGAGCAATACGCCCATTAAATTATGCGATAAATCACCCATAGACTCTTTTAAAATAAGCTGAGCTATTTTTTCACTGTTTTTTTGTGCTACTTTAGCAGTATCTATTTCAGCGATTTTTTTCACTAAAAACTGCATAACTTCATTTAATATATATTTTTTATTATCAGGATTTTTAGCCCAATTTAAACCCCATGATAATAAATCAGCATTGCATATACGTCTATAAATTTTGCGCTTAGATAAAAATTCTGTCTGCAACATTCTCACGCAAGAATTTATAAAAGCATCTCTACGGCTTGGCAATATAGCTGTATGAAAAGGAAACCCTAGTGGCTTTTTAAATAAAGCTGTAACTGCAAACCAGTCCGCAATACCACCAACTAAACTTGCTTCACTGCAAAATAATAATAATTCAAAAATAATATATTGTGGATATAAAGTTCTTAAAGCTAAAACTACTAAAAAACAAACAAATAATACACATAATGTTTTATCTGCTCTATTAAATCTATCCATTATCCGCACATCCTTTCCACAACAAAGGATATTACATATAATCCCATACCGGCAATAGCACCAACTACAGAACCGTTTATACGTATCATTTGAAGGTCATCACCAACACGTTTTTCTACTAAATCGACAAATTCTTGCTGTGAATACTTCATCAATTCATCTTTGATATAATCTAAGCCCCATTGTGAATTATTTTGAATTATCTTCGTTATTGTATTAATGAAAAACTTATTTAATTTAGCCTGCATTTCATTATCTACAGCCAATTTAGCAATAAGATTATCTATATAATCTTCAATTTGCTTCCATAATTGTTCTCTATTTTCGCTATTTTGGCAGAAATTATCGATTAAAGACACTAAATTATCGCTAAAATCAAAATTCTTCACGAAAAAGTAATGTTCTAATTGAGCAACTTTTTGCTTATAGCCATTTCTACTACCTAGAATTTCTATTTTTTCTGCAAGTAAAGTTTTTAAATGTTCACGTTCTTTACTATCATAATCAAGTAATAAATTAGTATATTCATCCAATTTTTTATTTAACTTCTGTGTCAAATTTTCACTAGATAAATCCATCATTTCAAACATAAAACTACGTTTTTGACTATCTTTTATATATTTTTCTTTGATAATGCTTACATTATCGTCAATTAGTTTATGCATGAAATCCTTTACCAACAATTCAGGCACTGTAGCTCTGACCATTTTTATAATATAGTCTATGCATTTATCCCCTGCTGGTGTCTTGATAAAATCTAGTAAAAATTGAATAATAATCCTTGCTATATTAAAATTCTTACGACGACTCTTCAAGGCGCTTGCCAATGAATAACCTACTTTTCTCGTATCAAGTGAATTAATCACCTGCATAACTAATTCTTTTAATGCTACTTTGGCTTTTTCTTTACCACCTTTTTGAGCGTACTCTACTACCATCATTGCCATATTATAATTTTTAATATTATTAATGATGTATTCTGGATTTAATAAATCTCTACCGATAAATTTTACTATCTCGTCCATGATGCGTTCACGATTACGAGGTAATATTTCCGTACGATAAGAGATAAAGCCCAGTGGTTTTCTAAATAGAGCTGTAACTGCAAACCAATCCGCTAGACCACCGATTAAGGCAGCCAAAAATCCATGATTTAGCAACAAGCCCCAAAAAGAATCTAATTTATATGTAGCAATAAATCCCAAAAACATGATGACTAAAACCAATGTAGCCTGTGTTTTTTTCGACATAATAACCCTCCCTTATTCAAATAATATAAAGATATTATACCGCAAAAGCCATGTTTATAAAATATTGTTGCCAAATTAACTGCCATATTAGACTATAAATCAAACAAAAATAAAGATTATTTAAGCCAAATAAATCAACTTAAATAATCTTTATTTCATTAAATATCATAAGATATAACTAAATTTATGATTAATAATTTAAGACAATCTCATTTTAAAATCTTCATAGCCAAAAGATTTTACTACTTCAATAGTATCATCTTCATGTAAAACGGCAATATCTGGAAGTGGCATACCATTGAATGTATTATTTTTTACCATGGAATAAATAGCCATATCGCAGAAGATAATTTTATCGCCAACTTTTAAAGGTTTATCAAAAGAATATTCCCCTATGATATCACCTGCAAGACAAGTAGGGCCACCAAAACGGTAAGTATATGCTTTTTCATTTGGTTTTCCTGAATTAATTACATTTGGTCTATATGGCATTTCCAATACATCAGGCATATGACAAGCAGCAGAAGTATCTAAAATTGCAATATCTATGTCATTGTGAATAAGCTCTAAGACTTCACTGACTAAATAACCTGCATTTAATGCCACAGCTTCACCAGGCTCTAAATAAATTTCTAAATCATATTTTTCTTTCATATGATTAATGCAATTTATTAAAAGCTCAATATCATAATCTTCACGAGTGATATGATGACCACCACCAAAATTGAGCCATTTTAAATCATATAAATATTTGCCAAATTTTGCTTCAATAGCATCTAATGTAGTTTTTAAATCATCAGAGTTTTGTTCGCAAAGTGTATGGAAATGAAGTCCTTTCAATCCTTCTAACTTTTCTGGTTCAAAATTATCAAGTGTAACACCTAAGCGAGAACCTTTAGCACATGGGTCATAAATATCATGTCCTTCTTGTGTAGAACATTCTGGATTAATGCGAATACCACATTCCTTGCCTTTAGCTAAAGCTATATCTTTATATTTTTCCCATTGATTAAAAGAATTAAAAATTATATGGTCGCAAATCTCCACGATTTCAGCAAAATCTTTTTCTTTATATGCTGGAGAAAATATATGATTTTCTTTATCCTTCATGAATTCATGAGCTAATTTAGCTTCAAAAATACCACTTGCTGTAGCACCTTTTAGATATTTGCCAATCATAGGATAAAAATAAAACATAGAAAAAGCTTTTTGTGCAAGTAAAATATGACAACCTGTTTTATCTTGTACCATTTTTAAAACTTCAAGATTTTCACGAAGTTTTTTCTCGTCCATAACATAACTAGAAGTTGCTACATTTTGTAATTTTTCTTCTAATTTCACTAAATCACTTCCTTAAAATTATTTTTAATTAAATACTATAATATTCTAAATCAAAATCTCAATTTATTTAAATAAGACAGTACACCAACGGCATACTGTCTTATTTTTATTAAAAATATATTTTATTCTACTAAATCAGGGTTGAAGCTTTCTTTCCATGGAAGACCCCATTTATTAAGAGCGTCCATAAATGGATCTGGATCAAATTCTTCAATATTATATACGCCTGGTTTTTTCCATGTGCCGTTCATGATGAGCATTGCACCAATCATTGCTGGAACACCAGTTGTATAAGAGATTGCTTGAGAGCCAACTTCTTTGTAGCATTCTTGATGATCGCAAACATTGTATAAATAATATGTTTTATCTTTGCCATCTTTTTTACCTTGGAAGATACAGCCGATATTTGTTTTACCTACTGTACGAGGGCCAAGGCTAGCTGGATCTGGAAGTACAGCTTTTAAGAATTGAAGTGGCACGATTTTATGACCTTCAAATTCGATAGGTTCGATAGAAGTCATACCTACATTTTCTAAACATTTTAAATGAGTTAAATAAGACTGACCAAAAGTCATGAAGAAACGAATACGTTTAATACCTTTAATATTTAAGCCTAAGGATTCAAGTTCTTCATGGTGAAGTAAATACATGTCTTTTTCGCCAATTTCTGGGAAATTGTACACGCGTTTTATTTCCATAGGTTTAGTTTCTACCCATTTACCATCTTCCAGTAGCTACCATTAGCAGAAACTTCACGGATATTGATTTCAGGATTGAAGTTTGTAGCAAATGGATATCCATGATCACCTGCATTACAATCCAAGATATCAATATAGTTAATTTCATCAAAATGATGTTTCATTGCATAAGCAGAGAATACGCCTGTTACACCTGGGTCAAAACCACTGCCTAAAAGTGCAGTAATTCCAGCTTTTTCAAAGCGTTCACGATAAGCCCACTGCCATTTATATTCAAATTTAGCAGTATCTAATGGTTCATAATTTGCAGTATCCACATAATGAACTTTAGTAGCAAGACAAGCGTCCATAATTGTTAAATCTTGATATGGAAGAGCTAAGTTGATTACTACATCTGGTTTGAATTCATTGATTAAGTTAATAAGTTGATTTACATCATCAGCATCTACTTGAGCTGTAGTAATTTTTGTTTTGCCACCGCTTAATTTTTCTTTTAAAGCATCACATTTGCTTTTTGTACGGCTAGCAATACAGATTTCTTCGAATACATCACTATTTTGACAACATTTATGGATAGTAACACTTGCTACACCACCACAACCAATAATTAGAGCTTTACCCATTTGGCAAATTCCCCTTTTATAAAAATTTATTTATTATTTATATTATAATCTAAAGCCAATAAATATTCACGTAGTAATTTTAAAGCAGTAGCTGTAGAGATACCACTTTGGTCATATGGTGGAGATAATTCTACCATATCACAGCCTACTACATTGCATTTATTAGCTACTAAATTCATTGCACGACGAAGTTCATCAAAAGATACTCCACCTGCTTCTGGTGTACCAGTTCCAGGGAATACAGCTGCATCTAATACATCTAAATCCACTGTAAAATAAACAGATTTTCCTTTTAATTTTTCTACAACATCTTCTAACCCTACAAAATCAAAACGTCTAGTCTGTACATGCTCTTTGCCCCAAGCAAATTCAGCACGTTCACCACTTCTGATACCAAATTGATAAATTTTATTATCGCCAACGATATCCCATACACGATGAAGCACTGTAGCATGAGATAATTTAGCTCCTAAATAATCATCACGAAGGTCAGCATGTGCATCAAAATGAATGACATGCAAATCATCATATTTTTCGGCTACAGCACGTACACTGCCTAAAGTAACTAAATGTTCGCCACCAATCATAAGTGGAATTTTACCATCATTTACAATCTGACGTGTAAAATCTTCAATATCTTTTAGTGCATTTTCCACACTGCCAAAAGGAAGTTCTAAATCTCCGCCATCAAAAACATAGGCATCTTCTAAATCTAAATCAAGATATGGGCTAAAAGTTTCAAGACCATATGACTCTGCTCTCATAGTACGACTAGCAAAACGAGTCCCTGGTCTATATGAAGTTGTAGAGTCAAATGGTGCGCCAAATAAAACTATTTTCGCTTCATCATATTCTCTATCACAACCTAAAAATGTCTCAATGTTTTTTTTCAACATCTTCCATTAATTCCTCCACATAATTTGGTAATGCAAATGATGCATTGTGTAAGTTCGCATTATAATAGCGAGTTTTCAAACCTAAAGCATTCCATCTTTTAGCATCAAAATCTAAAACTGGGTGATACTTTTTGGACGCAAAGCCAAATAACCAATGACCTGATGGATAAGTAGGGATATGCGCTTGATATACTCTACTTATAGGGAAAGATTTTACAATACGTTGATGTGCGCGTTGCATAGCAAAAGCATCTTCATCATAAAATGGACTTTCATGCTGATTTACCATAATGCCATCTTCTTTTAATGCTTTATAGCAATTTCCATAAAATTCCTTAGTGAATAAACCTTCCCCAGGGCCAAATGGGTCTGTAGAATCAACGATGATTAAATCATATTCATTATTACAATGGCGAATGAATTTCAAACCATCTTCAAAATAACAATGCAAACGTTCATCATCAAAACTGCAAGCTGTCTGTGGTAAGTATTTACGAGAAATATTCACAACACGCTCATCAATTTCTACTAAATCCACTGACTCTACATTTTTATAACGCAATAATTCACGAGCAGTACCACCATCGCCACCGCCAATAATGAGTACTCTCTTTGGATTAGGATGTACTGCCATAGGTACATGCACTATCATTTCATGATAAATGAATTCATCTTTTTCAGTTAGCATTACATAGCCATCTAATACCATCATGCGACCAAATTCTTTAGACTCAAAAATATCTATACGCTGAAACTCAGTCTGTTCAGAATGAAGTTGTTTATCAATCTGAATAGAAAACTTTACATACGGTGTATGTAATTCACTGAACCATAAATCCATTTATCTATCACTCCTTAATTACATTTAAACGTTTTATTTCCATATCTTCAGGGCCTGTCATGGAACAGCCTTTATCTTTAGCATAGTGAATATATTCTAAAATCTCTGGTGTAATTAATTCCCCTGGTGCCAAAATCGGTATTCCAGGAGGATAACACATTACAAATTCACTGCATACTTTACCACAGCTTTCATCTAATGGTAAAGATACTTTTTCACTATAAAAGGCATCTTGTGGTCCACACATTACTTTAGGGCTGATATATTCAGCTTCTAACATGCCCTTATGGTCTTTTTTATAATTCTGCGAATTTCTGCTAACGCACTTACTAAGCGTTCAATATCTTTTGCTCTATCGCCAACAGATACATAAGCAAGTAGATTGCCGATATCTCCAAATTCTGCTTGAATATCGTATTCATCACGCAATAAATCATATACTTCAATACCAGCAAGACCTACAGGTAATGTATAAATAGCTAATTTAGTGGTATCAAAATCAAAAACACTATCGCCATTTATCTTTTCATCTGCATAAGCATAATAATCACCGATATTATTGATTTCTTGTCGTGCATAATCTACTAAATCTATAACAAAATCAAAGATTTCGCTGCCATGTACGGCTAAATTAGAACGAGAAATATCAAGGCTAGACATCAATAAATATGAACCACTTGTAGTTTGTGTCAAATTTATAATCTGATGAACATAACCTGCTTTTACATTTTTACCAGTGAGCAAAAATGAACTTTGTGTAAGTGAGCCACCTGATTTATGCATACTTACAGCTGCCATATCAGCTCCCGCATGAATAGCTGCTATAGGTAATCGTTTATTAAAATAAAAATGTGTTCCATGTGCTTCATCAGCCAAAACTAACATATTATGTTCATGGGCTACTTTTATAATTTCTTTTAAATTAGAACAAATACCATAATATGTTGGATTATTTACTAAAACTGCTTTAGCATCTGGATTTTCTCTTATAGCTTTTTTTACTTCCTCAACTGACATACCGAGTGATATACCAAGTTGTTTATCCATCTGCGGATTAATATATATTGGAATAGCTCCACACAAAATCATCGCATTTATAGCACTGCGGTGGACATTTCGCGGTAAAATAATCTTATCACCACGCTTACAAGCTGTTAAAATCATCGTTTGTACAGCTGACGTAGTTCCACCTACCATAAAAAAGGCATGCTCTGCTCCAAAAGCATCTGCTGCTAATTCCTCAGCTTCTTTGATTACAGAAACTGGGTGACATAAATTGTCTAATGGTTTCATTGAATTTACATCTACAGATAAACATTTTTCGCCTAAAAAATTTAATAAAGCTTTATTTCCTCTACCTCTTTTATGCCCAGGAACATCAAAAGGTACTACACGCATTTTTTTAAATCTTTCTAAAGCTTCCAAAACAGGCATTTTCTTTTGTGCTTGTCTATCCAATAATTTCACCAACCTTCTTTAATCAATCATTTATGATTTATCAAAAAACATTTGTACCACTAAAAATCTCTAACATCTCACGACGCAAACGATTGCTTATTTCCAATCTAGTTTTTGGTGGTATTTCATAAATATCAGTATTAAATAAGTAATTACTTAATTCTGGTTCTTTAATCAACATTCTTGTATGAAATAAATTAGCCTGATACACATTTATATCCATTGCATCATAATTCAATAAAGTATCTGGCATAATATAATCTTGAATAGATGTTATTTTATGGTCCATAAATAACTTTCTACCACTGACATCACGAGTAAAACCTCGTACACGATAATCCATCGTTATGATATCAGAATCAAAATTTCCAATTAAATAATCAAGTGTACTAAGCGGAGTAATCTCTCCACAAGTAGAAACATCTATATCCACTCTAAATGTAGCAATACTTGTTTCTGGATGATATTCTGGATACGTATGCACAGTGATATGACTTTTATCCAAATGACCTAAAACAGTCTTACTACTCACACAATCTTCCACTTCATCATTTTTTGCCAAACGCATATTTTCATCTGCCAAGAGAATAGTTACACTGGCTCCTTGCGGATCATAATCTTGACTAGAAACATTAAGCACTCTAGCTCCTATCATTTCTGCTACATTTGTTAAAATCTTTGTCAAACGCTCTGAATTATATTGTTCATCTATATATTTTATATAATCACGCTGTTCCCTTGGTGTTTTGGCATAGCAAACATCGTAAATATTAAAGCTTAAAGACTTTGTCAAATTATTAAATCCATATAGTTTTAATTTTTCGGACACCTAATATCTATCCCTCTTCTAATATATATTTAGGTTAATAAAGGCAAACCTATAAACCTTTTTATTCAGTTAAATCCTTGCTCGAATGTTTTTCCGGCATCTTTATAGTAAAACCTCGTCCAGCAACTTCTGATGTATCTGTAATAATCATAAAAGCTGTCGGTCTATAGCATTCACTATGAGTTTTACCTTGCTTACCTGTGTCAAATTCACCACTGCAAAAATTACCTTTTGATTTTTATGACTATATGCGCCTTCCCCATTTAAAAATGTAACGCCACGTCCAATATGTTGAATAATAGTCCAACCAATAATTTCTGAAAATGGTGATATGATTATTACTAATTTTTTGCGATTGAAACCAGCTACTACTTTATTAGTGATTTCACCAACAATATACATATTAATTAAAGTATATAAACCAATAGAAACATTGAACAATACTATACCTACTAAAATAATAATCAAGTTAAAACCAAATACTACTGTTCCTAAATCAAGGGAGTAATATTTTTTGATAACAGCACCCAATACATCAAAGCCACCACCATTAGAGTTGGCTCTAAATACAATACCACAACCTATACCTACAAGTACACCACCAAAAACAGAATTAAGTATAGGGTCTTCTACCAGGTGATAGTTTCCAATAAAACTTGTAGCATCAATAGCTACGGATAACATTACTGTTCCAATAATCGTATCAATCGCATATAATTTACCAAAAACTCTATATGCTAAATATACAATTGGGATATTATATACTATTAATTGTAAACCAATCGGTAAATCAATCATATAGTAAACAATAACAGCAATACCACTGAGTCCACTAGCAAGCAACTTCGCAGGAATAATAAACGTACTATAACCTAAACCTGCAATTAACGAGCCAATTAAGATTTTTAAGTAACGCCAAATATGTGTGTTTGCTAATTCTGACATATGTCTCATCTTTCTCCTCCTATAAAATTTCAAAGTTATGTAAATCTCAGCAAAATGTATTTTAACATATTTAAATTATTATTTGTACCATTTTCACATATTCTTAACAATTCCAAAATAATACTATAAATAAGACTATTTTTCTACTAAAATATTTCTTTTATCAAAATCCATTTTTTTATTATTCCGTTTACCAATCTCTCTATTATTTATTTTAACTTATTACTATTATATAAGCTATTCTAAAAAAATTTATTTTATTTATGTATTGAAATTGATTATCATTTATGTTATATTATATATAAGCTTTTCCTTGACTCTCCAATTATGATATATATACAAGCAAAAAAGGCACGAAACAACGTGTCTTTTTTGTTATACACAAATATTTAACCAACAAAAATTTTTATGATTTAATTCATTTTAGGTATTGAAAATCATTATCATTTATGTTATATTAAATACAAGCTTTTCCTTAGCTCTCCAATATAATATATACACACAAAAAGACACGAAATAACGTGTCTTTTTTGTATTTATTTTACTTTATCACTAAGATTATTTATTTAAATCTTCTACTGCTTGACCTGCACCCATAATAGCAACTAAAGAATGTTCAAAAGTCAATGCGCCTTGAAGATATACATTATATGGTTCACGAATAGGACCATCTGCACTAAGTTCAATAGAAGCTCCTTGTACAAAAGTACCAGCTGCCATGATAACTTGATCTTCATAGCCTGGCATATCCCATGGTTCTGGAGCTGCATAAGAATCAACTGGAGAATATTTTTGAATACCTTGACAAAAAGCAACTAATTTTTCTTTGCTACCCATTTCAATAGCTTGAATAATATCATTTCTTTTTGTATCTGGTGCAGGTAATGTTTTAAATCCTAATAAATCAAAAAATGCAGCAGCAAAAATCGCAGATTTTACAGCTTGAGCGACAACATGTGGTGCTAAAAATAATCCTTGGAATAACAAGCGGTTATTTGCAAGAGAAGCACCAAGTTCTGCTCCCATACCAGGAGAAGTCATGCGATAAGAAGCAAGTTCTACTAAATCTTTTCTACCTACAATATATCCACCTGTTGGAGCAATACCGCCACCTGGATTTTTAATTAAAGAACCAGCAATAATATCAGCGCCTACTTCAATAGGTTCTTTTGTATCTGTAAATTCACCATAGCAATTATCTATATAACAAATACAATTAGGATTGATTTCTTTGACGAATTTGCAAATTTCACCAATTTCATCTACGCTTAAACTTGGACGCATCATATAGCCACAAGAACGCTGAATAACTACCATTTTAGTTTTTGTAGTAATTTTTTCTTTAGCTACATTAAAATCAACACAACCATCTTTTAATGGCACTTCATCATATAAAATACCAAATTCTTTTAATGAACCTGGGCTATCTGTTGCATAACCAATTACTGTTTGCATAGTATCATATGGTGTTCCTGTAATATATATCAATTGATCACCAGGACGCAATATACCAAATAAAACAGTAGCTAAAGCATGTGTACCAGATACAAATTGTGTACGCACTAAAGCCGCTTCTGCTTTGAAGACTTCTGCATATAATTCTTCAATTTTATTTCTACCAATATCATCATAAGCATATCCAGATGTTGTATTAAAATGTGCTTCAGACACTTTTACTTTTCTCATAGCATCAAGAATTTTTAAAGTATTAAATTCTGCTATTTCATCAGGACGAGCAAAATATTCTTTGCATAAAGCCAAAGCTTTTTGTCTAGTTTCAATAATTTTTTCAGAAAATGCCATTTTTTTCTCCTATTATTTTTCCTTAAAATTTAATCATGATATTTGATTTATTCTAGCAATAAAAAATAAGCTGCTTAATACTAAGCAGCTTATTTTTATAATGTCCGTTAAGACCATTAAGCACGCTGGATTTTACCAGAACGCATGCAGCTAGTGCAAACATTAACACGTTTAACTTCACCGTCAACTACAGCACGTACACGCTGAATGTTTGGTTTCCAAGTGCGTTTAGTTTTTAAATGAGAATGGCTTACATTCATTCCTGCTCTTTCACCTTTAGCGCAGATTTCGCAAACATTTGCCATTTAGCACACCTCCTTAAGGAATGGAAGATAGAAAATAATTACTAAGTCATGAACTGCCTTCTATAATAATAGAAATAATTTACATATTATAATAGTTGACTTCTTGCTTCATCAAATTCGTTACCTACTATCTCCACAAGCTTAAATTCGGGTTGTTCTTGCCCTATTGTCTTGACGACTACATATTTATTATATCTAATAAAAATCATGTCGTACTTTTAAAAAACACAGTGCTAATATTATATCACAGAAAGAATTTAAATTGCAAGCTTTTTATTTATATATATCTCTATTTATCTGCTCATTTACTTGTAAATCAATACAATTCGTGCTATTGTAGTAACATAATTAATTAATAATAAAGGCGGTTGTTTTATGGTAAAAATCTGTTTCAGCCAAATTGATGTTGAACCAAGTCATCCTGACCTAAATGTAGAGCGTATGCTTCAAGCTATTAATGAAGCTAAACAAAATAATACAGATATTATAATTTTCCCTGAAATGTGTATTCCAGGTTATCTCTTAGGTGATACTTGGGAACAAACAGCATTTTTAAAAGATTGTTTAAGCTATGGCGAAGATATTATCGCAGCTTCTCAAGATATTTGTATCATTTTTGGTAATATTGCTGTTGACTGGGATAAGAAAAATACTGATGGTCGCGTTCGTAAATACAATGCTTTATATACAGCTTATAATGGCAAATTAATCAAACCTGAAAAATCTCCATATCCATTTGTCATCAAACTCTATTTCCAAATTATCGTGAATTTGATGATAGTCGTTATTTCTTCAGTTTACAAAGCTTAGCAACTGAACTAAAACTCAATTTAAATGATATTCTTTCTCCTGTAAAAGTCAATATCAAAGGTCAAGAATTAAATTTAGGTTGTATTTTATGTGAAGATGGTTGGAGTGATGATTATGCCTTTGCTCCGATTGATATTCTTTGTCAAAATTATAAATTAGATATGTTAATCAATATATCTGCTTCTCCTTATACTTTCGGCAAAAATAATAAACGCCATCGCGTATTTGCAAAACAAGCAAAAGATAATAACATTCCTTTAATATATGTAAATAATATTGGTATTCAAAACAATGGTAAAACTATCTATACTTTTGATGGTTCTAGCACAGTTTATGATGAAAATGGAAATATCATTGCAACTTGCCCTGCTTATAAAGCTCAAAATAATTATATAAACTTACTTGGCAATGATGAATATACTCCTCTTCCAATTCCTCAAAATGATGATATTTCTAATATTTATCAAGCACTTCATTATGGTATCAAAAAATTCCTCAAAAATATTCGTATGCAAAAAGTAATCATCGGTATTTCTGGTGGTATTGACTCTGCTGTTGCTTCTGCTCTTTATGCAGATATTTTAGGTGCTGAAAATATTACCTTAATTAATATGCCTAGTAAATTCAATTCTGCTACAACAAAAGGTCTTTCTAGTCAATTGGCTCATAATTTAGGCTGTAATTATGCTATTGTGCCAATTCAAGAAGTTGTTGATTTCACTGTAAATCAATTTGAAAATACTGATATCACTCATTTAGCTACTAATGATGTTCATAAAGTACAAGTATCTTCTTTTGTCAAAGAAAATATCCAAGCTCGCGACCGTTCAGCTCGCATTTTAGCTGGTATGGCAGCTAGCATTAGTGGGGGCTTTACTTGTAATGCCAATAAAGCAGAAACTACAGTCGGTTATTCCACATTATACGGTGACCAATCTGGATTTTTAGCTGGTCTTGCTGATTTATGGAAATATCAAGTATATGAATTAGCTCATTATCTAAATGAACATGTATATAAACGTGAAGTAATTCCTCAAGGTATTATTGATATTGTACCTAGTGCCGAACTTTCTAGTGAACAAGATGTTGATGCTGGTAAGGGCGACCCTATTAAATATCCATATCACGATTATTTATTCCGCGCTTTTGTCGAAAGCTGGCAAAAAGTTACTCCAGAAGATATTCTTCTTTGGTATAGTGAAAAAACTTTAGAAGAACATATTGGTTGCAAGGCTGGTCTTGTAGATAAATACTTTGCTACAGCTAAAGACTTTATCTGCGACTTAGAACGTTGGTGGAATTTATTCACAGGTATGGCAGTAGCTAAACGCATTCAAGCACCACCTATCTTAGCTATAAGTAGACGTGCTTATGGTTTTGACCATCGTGAATCTCAAAATGGCCCATACTATACAAAAGCTTATAAACAATTAAAAGCTAAATTATTAGGTGATAATTTATGAGAATAATCACAGGTTCAGCTCGCGGGGCAAAATTAAAAGCCCCTAAAGGGCAAAATACTCGACCTACTGCTGACAGAATAAAAGAATCTTTATTTAATATATTAGGTTCTTTTATCTATGATAAAAATGTCTTAGATTTATTTTCAGGAACTGGCAGTTTATCCTTAGAAGCACTCAGTCGAGGAGCCAATCATGCCATCATGGTAGATTGCTCTTTAGATAGTATTTCAACTATTAAATTTAATGCTACGCATACAAAACTTATTGATAAATCTACTATCTTAAAAGCTGATGTCTTTGCTACCATAAAAAAATTACATCTAAAACAAACAAAATTTGATATAATATTTTGTGACCCGCCATATCATCAAGATTTATGCTTAAAAGTTTTGCAAATGCTCCATGAATATCCATTATTAACTGAAGATGGTATAATTATTATGGAACATGCTATTGAAGATAAACTACCTTCAGATTTTCATCAATATACTTTATTGCGTAATCAAAAATATGGTTCTACTACACAAATAAGTATTTATGAATTAAAATCAAATAAAAGTGAGGATTAATGTATGACTATTGCTATCTGTCCTGGAAGTTTTGACCCTGTAACTAATGGGCATATTGATATTTTTGAACGAGCTTCTAAAATGTTTGATGAAGTAATTGTTGGTGTTTTCAATAATATAAATAAAAAACCTTTATTTACTGTTGAAGAACGCGTAGCTTTATTAAAACAAGCTACTGCTCATATTCCTAATGTAAAAGTTGATTGTTTTGCTGGTCTACTTGCTGACTATGCTCATCAAAAAAATGCTCATGTAATCGTTCGCGGTTTACGTGATGCCAACGATTTTCTCTATGAGTTTCCACGCGCTATGCTCATCAAAAACATGGCTCCAGATATTGAAAATATCTTTTTAACTACTGATAATAAATATTATCATGTATCTTCATCTGCAATTCGAGAATTAGCTCAGTTCGGTGGAAATATCACTCATTTAGTTCCTCATTGTGTAGAACTTGCTATACATGAAAAAATCAAACGAGTACCTACATCAAAATAATTATAAATTATAGAGGTAATATCACTATGGATTTATTAGACTCCCTTCACGAATTAGAAGATCTTGTGGCTAGTTCTTCTCGTTTCCTTTTAACTAACAAATGCTTAGTAAACGAAGAAGAACTCATTCGTCTCATAAGTAATATTCGCAAAGAATGGCCTTCTGCTTTAAAAGAAGCTGAAGAAATCAATGCAAATCGAGATAAAATAATCGAAGATGCTCGCATAGAAGCCAAAAATATCATAGAACAAGCAAAAGTATATGCTCAAAAAAAAGCTTCTGAAAATGAAATTACTTTAGCTGCCGAAGCTAAAGCAAAAGAAATTTTAGAAAAAACATATAAACATTCTGAAGCTATGCGCAATGATTCTGTTCAATATGCTGAACAAGTATTTGACCATATGAGTGTTTATATCCAAAACATTTTAAATACAGTTCAAGTAGCTAAAAATGGTCTTCAACATGTTGGTCTTCCTGAAAAAGATGAAACTGAAGAAAAACAAAAGTCTACTGAACAAAAAGATTAATTATTATTTGGTATATATTATATTTAAAAGCTACTGTATGAAAAATAAAAATTTCCTATACAGCAGCTTTTTTCATGAAGAAAGGATATTAAATTGATTAAACTAGACCCTTCTATTTTACAAACTGTTACCAAACCTGCTCGCTATACTGGTGGCGAATTAAACGCTGTACACAAAAATCATAAAGATGTTGATTGTCGCTTTGCTTTATCCATGCCTGACGTTTATGAAGTAGGTATGTCCAATTTAGGCTTAAAAATTCTCTATGAAGTATTAAATGAAAGACAAGATACTGTAGCTGAACGTGTTTATGCTCCTTGGCTTGATATGGAAGACAAAATGCGTGAACATAATATACCACTTTATGCTTTAGAATCTTTTACACCAATCAAAGAATTTGATTTTGTTGGCTTCTCACTTCAATATGAAATGATTTACACTAATGTTTTAAATATGTTAGACTTAGCCAACATGCCTCTTTGGCAAAAAGACCGCACAGAAAATGACCCATTTATCGTTGGTGGTGGCCCTTGCGTATATAATGTTGAACCTGTAGCTGATTTCTTTGATTTCTTTGTCATCGGTGAAGGCGAAGAAGTTTTAAATGAAATCGTAGATACTTCATCACTTGGAAAAAACAAGGTAAAGTAGGTGGCAGACAAGGATTTTTAAAAGAACTTGCTAAATTAGACGGCATCTATGTTCCTTCATTATATGAAGTTCATTACAATGAAGATAATACTTTCAAAGAAATTTTACCGCTTTGCCCAGAAGCTAAACCTGTAATCAATAAACGTGTAATCAAAAATTTCCGCGACTCTTTCGCTATCAAAAAACCTGTATTACCTTATATTGATATCGTTCATGACCGTGTAATGCTCGAATTATTCCGCGGTTGTACTCGTGGTTGTCGTTTCTGTCAAGCTGGTATATCTTATCGTCCTGTACGCGAACGCACTGCTGACCGCTTACGCACTATCGCTAAAGAAATGCTCGATAACACTGGTTATAATGAAATGAGTCTTACATCTTTAAGCTCTGCTGATTATACTTGCCTTGGTGAAATCGTAGATGACCTCATGGAAGATTATAAAAACGAACGTGTATCTTTCTCTTTACCATCTCTACGCATTGATAGTTTCTCCATTGACCTTGCTCACAAAATGCAACAAGTCCGTAAAAGTGGTTTGACTTTTGCTCCTGAAGCTGGTACACAAAGATTACGCGATGTAATCAATAAAGGTGTAACTGAAGAAAATCTTATGGAAGCAACAGGCGCTGCTTTCCGTCATGGCTGGAAAACAGTAAAACTTTACTTCATGATGGGTCTACCAACTGAAACTGATGAGGATATCATCGGCATTGCTGAACTCGGTGCAAAAGTTGCTAAATTATATCGTTATATCACTAAACGCCGTGATATTCGCGTTACTGTTAGCGTATCTTGTTTTGTACCAAAACCATTTACACCATTCCAATGGTTCCCACAAAATACTTTAGAAGAATTCCAACGTAAACAACAATTATTAAAATCTCATATCACTGACCGCTCTATCCAGTTTAACTATCATACTGCTACAACTAGTATCCTAGAAGGTACTATTTCTCGTGGCGATAGACGCCTTAGCAAAGTAATCTATCAAGCATGGTTAGATGGAGCAAAATTTGATGGTTGGAGCGAAGAATTTAAATATGATGTTTGGATAAACGCTTTTGCCAAATGCAATATTGACCCATATTTTTATAATATGCGTGAATATAAATTTGATGAAAAACTCCCTTGGGAACATACTACTCCAAGTGTTAGCAAAAAATTCTTATTGCGTGAATACGAAAAAGCTACAAAAGGCGAGTTAACAAGAGATTGCCGTCATGGCAATTGCAACGCTTGCGGAATTTGCCCTACACTTGATACTGATATGGATACTATTAAATAATTATCTATTATGTTTATGGAGGTTTTTATTAAATGATAAAATATCGCTTAGAAATCACAAAAGGCGAACCTATAAGATATATTTCCCATCTTGATTTTGCATCTTTAATGCAACGTGCAATTTGTCGTGCTCATCTTCCAGCAGCTTACTCCGAAGGTTTCAATCCTCATATGAAAATTTCTTTTGCTTCTGCTTTATCTGTAGGTATAACAAGCGATGCTGAATATATGGATTTAGAATTAAAAAAGACATTTGTCAACCTGAATTATTTGATAAATTATCTAAAGCATTGCCACCAGGAGTGAGACTTTTAAAAGCTAGACAAATTGATATGCGTGCTAAAGCTTTGATGTCCATTGTTGATGAAGCTTCCTATTCTATCGTTTTACCTTGTCAAGATGACTTAAACACTGTAACAAAAGCTATCAATAAATTTAATCAAACTAAAGAAATTGTCGTTGTTCGTGAAACACCAAAAAAACGCAAAGAAATAGAAATCAAACAATATCTTCCTAAAGCTATGCAATACAATTTAGAAGATAATACATTAAATATTTCTTTAAATATAAAAATCACATCTACTGGTACTACTAAACCAAATGAAATTTTAGATGTATTAAAAAATGAATATAAATTAAATATTTCTGTAGAAAATGCCCTAGTTTGTCGCACAGGATTGTATCATCAAGGAAAAAGCCTTAATAGATATAGACTAATTACAAAAATCTCTTAGTATATTTTGTTAATATATTAAGAGATTTTCTTTTTTCAATTTAATTTATTTCTAAACAAAAAAAGGATTTTCAAAAATTATCACGAAAATTAATAATATAAGAAATATGAAATAAAACTTTATGTCCTATCATAAGGAGGTTTTTTTATGAGTAAAATTAATAAAATCCTAGTTCCTGTAGATGGTTCTGATAATGCTTGTAAAGCAGTTGACCAGGCAATTTCCTTAGCCGAAAAAGCTGGTGCATCTCTTGAATTCGTTTACGTTTCTAGTCATATCAATGAACATATTCCTAGTGATATCATCTTTGATCGTATCTGGGAAAAACTTCCAAAAGATATTACTGCAACAAAACATGTAGAAACAGGCTCTCGTCCAAAAGCTATTATTCGTGTAGCTCAGGAAACTAATTCCGATATCATCATCATGGGTAGCCGTGGTCTTGGTATCTTCAAAGGAGCTCTCATTGGTAGCGTAAGTCAAAAAGTTATTGAAGATTCTCCTGTTCCTGTAATGGTCGTAAAATAATTATAAATTATTTTTAGTTAGGGGATTTTTTTAATGATTCAAGCTTATAAATCACATACACCTAAAATAGCTAAGACTGCATATGTTCATCCTAGTGCAGTAATCATCGGTGATGTTACTATTGGCGAATACACTAATATTTGGCCAGGTGCTGTACTTCGTGGTGATTTGCAACCTATAGTTGTTGGTGATTATACAAATATTCAAGATAATGTAACTGTTCATGTAATGAGCAATGCACCTACTCATATTGGCAGTTATGTTACTATCGGTCATAATGCTGTTATTCATTGTAGTAAAGTCGGCGATAATACTCTAATTGGTATGGGCGCTATACTACTTGGATATGCTGAAATTGGTCATAATAGTGTAATTGGTGCAGGTTCTCTTGTTACTGAGCATAAAAAATTACCAAATAATTCTATGTTATTTGGCTCACCAGTAAAAGTAGTCCGTGCTTTAAGAGAAGATGAAATCGAAGCACTTCATGAATCAGCTTTACATTATAAACTTTTAGCTGATGGATACAAAGAATAAAAATAGGAGTTGTCTTTTATGAGAGAAAGAACGTTGGTATTAATCAAACCTGATGCTGTAGTAAATTATCATATTGGCGATATTATTAGTCGTTATGAAAAAGAAAAATTTGATATTGTAGCTATGCGAATGCTAGAAATGGACGACTGTATAGCTCTAAACATTATGCTGAACATGTGGGTAAACCTTATTACCAACGTTTAGTGGATTTTATGGCTTCTGATAGAATTGTCGCTTTAGTAGTTGAAGGTGAAAACGCTATTGAAAGAGTTCGTGAACTCCATGGTAAACAGACCTAATTTAGCACAACCTGGCACAATCCGCAGTGATTTTGCACTTTCCAAAACTGTAAATACTGTTCATGCTTCCGATAGCCCTGCTAATGCAGAACGTGAAGTTCATGTATTTTTCAGTGAAACAGAAATCTATATACCTAACCATGATATCGACTTTAGCGTATATAATGGTGATTGATAAAAGGAGAAAATATGTCTATTTGTACAAAAACAGGGGATAAAGGCACTACATCTTTATTTACTGGAGAACGCGTTGCTAAAAATTCTTTACGTGTACAAGCTTATGGTACTGTTGATGAAGTCAGTTCTGCTCTCGGTCTTGCTAGAGCTTTTGCTCAAAAAGAAGAAGTTAAACAACTTTTATTAGAACTTGAGCAAACTAATCTAAAATTAATGGCTGATTTAGCTAGTATCACAGATAAATATTATATAAATAATGAAATCATTTCTAATATAGATCAAAAAATCGTTGAGTTTGAAGCTAAATTACCAGCATTGACTGCTTTTATTATGCCTGGTAATACTCAATCTGGAGCATTTTTTAGATTTAGCACGTACTACTACGCGTAGAGCTGAACGTGAAGTTTTAACTTTAGCTGAAAAAAGAAGCA
>ENA-OQIO01000430-OQIO01000430.1-human-gut-metagenome-genome-assembly--contig:-NODE-430-length-22817-cov-2.219612_pt1 | contig 22817 bp, 33 predicted proteins | sample MGYA00242573_ERZ504737 | MGnify/ENA primary metagenome ERZ504737 (study PRJEB26092, sample SAMD00036203) | human gut metagenome | host: Homo sapiens | study: EMG produced TPA metagenomics assembly of...
TTCGACTCTGTGGACTGATGGAGCTGGACACCATGATCGGCGGCAAGGGCATCAACGACCCCGCTCTGGTGGAGACTCTGTGCTCTAACAGCGCTGACGCCATCGACTGGCTGGACGAGCAGGGCATCACCCTGCACAGCGTTTCCAGCTTCGGCGGCGCATCCGTCAAGCGTATCCATCGCCCCGTGGATGCTGAGGGCAAGACCCTTTCTGTGGGCTCTTACATGATCCCCCTGCTGCAGGAGAACTGCGACAAGGCCGGCGTGCAGACCCTGCTGAACACCACCGCTACCGAGCTGCTGACCGATGCAAACGGCGCTGTTGTGGGCGTGAAGGCTACCGGTTCCACCGGCGAGACCATCACCGTGAATGCCAAGGCTGTGGTGCTGACCACCGGCGGCTTCGGCGCAAATCTGGACATGGTCACCGAGTACAAGCCCGAGCTGAAGGGCTTTATGACCACCAACGCCGCAGGCGCACAGGGTCAGGGCATTGAGATGGCTACCGCTGTGGGCGCTGACACTGTGGACATGGATCAGATCCAGATCCACCCCACCGTGGAGGCCAACACCGCTGCCCTGATCACCGAGGGTCTGCGCGGCGACGGCGCTGTGCTGATCAACGCCGAGGGCAAGCGCTTCATCGATGAAGTGGGCACCCGTGACGTGGTTTCCGCTGCCGAGATCGCTCAGACCGGCAGCTACAGCTGGCTGGTGGTGGATCAGGCTATGGTCGATGCCTCCAGCGTCATTCAGGGCTACATCAAGAAGGGCTACACCGTGACCGGCCAGACCTACGAGGAACTGGCAAAGGCTATGGGCGTGGACGAGGCTGCTTTGCCGAGACCATGAAGACCTGGAACGGCTACGTTGAGGCCAAGAACGACCCCGACTTTGGCCGTACCAGCTTTGCAAAGGCTCTGGATACCGCTCCCTACTATGCCATCAAGGTCACCGCAGGTGTGCACCACACCATGGGCGGCCTGAAGATCAACACCAACACCGAGGTGCTGAAGGCTGACGGCTCTGTGATCCCCGGCCTGTTCGCAGCAGGTGAGGTGACCGGCGGCGTGCACGGTGCAAACCGTCTGGGCGGCAACGCTGTGGCCGACTTTACCGTCTTTGGCCGCATTGCCGGTGCAGCTGCCAGCAAGTACGCTGCATGAGCATAAAGCCAAAAAACTCTGACACCGCCGCCCCCAAGGGCAGCGCGTGGAAGAAAAATGTGATCTTTGCACTGGTGGTGCTGGCACTGGCCGCAGGTATTTTTCTTGCGGTGCGGGCGCAGCACCCCGCCAAGGGCAGCGGCTTACAGGCCGTTGTGGATTTCGGTGACGGCGTTACCGAGACCTTGCCACTTGCGCAGGATCATGATTACCTGTACGAGGTAGGGGACTACATCGTGCACTTGCAGGTAAAGGATGGTGCCATCGCGTTTTTGGACAGCCAGTGCCCGGACCATGTCTGTGAGCAATTCGGCTGGCTGGACAAGGACGGCGCATGGGCGCCTGTGTGCCCGCAGGGGTGTATGTGGTGGTAGAGCCCACCGCAGACGCAGAGTAAAAAAGAATAAATCAGCCGGGCCTCGGGTCCGGCTGATTTTCTTTTTGAGGAAAAAACGGCAAAAGAACCCTCTCAGGCATCGCTGTGCGATGCAACTCCCCCGAAGGGGAGCTTTTTGGCGTGAGCGATAGTTGCAGAGAATCTCCCCCATCTGAGATTCTGAAAAGCCTGCGGGCTTTTCAGAACCCTTTTTCACAGGAAGGAGAGCAGAGAAGAGGCAGTTTGAATCGTATTATATAAAGATATGCAACTGCTCAGCGGCGCACAAAGAAAGCCATTCTTTGTTAAAAAAGTCTGAAACTTTGTGGAAATGCCGTGAAACGAAAATTGGACGCTTGTTTATCGGGGCAAAATGCGATACACTACAAATAAGAGTTTCTGACGGGTGCTTTTGCAAAAAGCACCTTGTCATAAAAGAACCTAGGAGGAACGGCAAGAATGATCTGGAACAAGTCTAAACAGCCCGCCGACCCGCAGCAGGACGCAGCGGCTGCACCCAAAAAAGGCGGTGCGGCAGCCTTTGCCCAAAAGAACTGGAAGTGGCTGGTGCCGGTGGCCATCGTGGTGCTGGCAGGCGGCTGGTGGCTGCTGAAGCCCAAGGGTGCAAAGCCCGCCAACGTGGATACTTCCTATACAGAAGCAGTGCCGGAGACCCGGGATGTCTCCAACACGCTCAGCGGCACTGGTACGCTGAAGCCTGCCAATACTTACAGCGTCAAATCGCTGGTGCCCGGCAAGGTGCTGACCGGCGGCTTTGAGGAGGGCGATATCGTGGAGGAGGGCACTGTGCTCTACACGGTGGATTCCTCCGATGCAACCACCAAGGTGGAGCAGGCAGCCATCACCCTGCAGCAGGCGCAGCGCAGCTACGACAAGACCGCCGACCATCAGTATGTGCGTGCCGAGGTGGCGGGCGTCGTCAGCAGCCTGAAGGTGAACAAGGGCGATGAGGTAAAGAGCGGTCAGGAGGTGGCCGTGGTGCGGGACAGCTCCAAGATGAATCTGGTGCTGGAGTTCCCGGCTGCGGATGCTGCTAACTTCTCGGTAGGGCAGACCGCCCAGGTGACGCTGGACGGTACTTTTGAGGTGCTGCCCGGCACTATTACCGCTGTGACCGGCACCGATGCCCTGAGCACCGGCAACCTGCTCACCCGCACTGTGACCCTCTCGGTGTCCAATGCGGGTGGTCTGACCACGGCACAGGCTGCAACGGCTACTATCAACGGGGTGAGCTCCATTGCAGCAGCCAACTTCCAGTATCAGGCCGAGCGTACCCTGACTGCGCTGGCTTCCGGTACCGTCACCGCCATCAATGTGCGGGAGGGCGGCAGCGTGAACAAGGACGATATCATCCTGACCCTCAGCGGTGAGGAACTGACAGAGTCCATCCAGTCTGCCTCCGAGACCCTGCGCGGCGCGGAACTGTCCATGCAAAATATGCAGGACGCCATGGATAACTACACCATCACCTCGCCCATCAGCGGCACCATCATCGAGAAAAATGCCAAGGTGGGCGATGCCCTGAGCACCGGCAGCGACCTGTGCACCATCTACGACCTGAGTTATCTGGAAATGACCATCAACGTGGACGAGCTGCAGGTCAGCAGCCTGAAGGTGGGGCAGTCCGTACAGGTGACCGCAGATGCCGTGAAGGATAAGACCTACGAGGGCTTGGTCACCCGTGTGTCCATGAAGGGTGATACCAGCGGCGGTACCACCACCTACCCGGTGACCGTGCGCATTGACGAGACCGATGGTCTGCGCCCGGGCATGAATGCCAACGCCGAGATCGTGGTGGCGCAGGCGAAAAATGCGCTCACCGTGCCCAATGCCGCCATTGTGCGGGGCGGTTATGTGCTGGTGCGGCAGGATTCTCCCAGCGCCGTGAACGCCGATGATTCCATGAGCGCACCGGAGGGCTATGTGTATGTCAAGGTCAAGACCGGTGTCAGCGACGACAACTATACGCAGGTGACCAGCGGCCTGTCCGAGAGTGATACCATCGCCTACGACCCCAGCTCCGTGAGCAGCGACAGCTACTATGACGACGGCGGCTATGACGATATGGACGGCGAAGTGATCGGCGGCGCCGGAAACAATGCAGACCTTGCCGAGGGCGGCGAGGAGACGCTGCCGGAGGAGACGGAAAACGGTGAAGCCCCCGCAGCGGACGCTGAAGAGCCCGCAGAGGGCATCGACCCCGCCGAGGCCGGCGCAGTCGTGGTGGATTGACGCAGGAGGGATGAATGAGCGCTCTGATCGAGTTTGATGCGGTGTGCAAGTACTACCAGATGGGCGATACCACGGTAAAGGCTGCCGACCACATCACCATGAAAATCGAAAAAGGCGAGTTCGTGGCCATCGTGGGTCAGTCCGGTTCGGGCAAATCCACTTGTATGAACATCATCGGCTGTCTGGATGTGCCCACCCACGGCACCTACGGCTCAACGGCCGGGATGTGGGCAAGATGAACCGCAACGAGCTGGCCGCTATCCGCAACGAAATGCTGGGCTTTATCTTCCAGCAATACAATTTGCTGCCCAGGCTGAACCTGATGGAAAACGTGGAGGTGCCGCTGGTGTATGCGGGCATCTCCCGCGCCGAGCGCCACATCCGCGCCCGGGAGGTGCTGGAGCAGGTGGGGCTTGGCGACAAGCTGAAAAACCGCCCCAACCAGCTTTCCGGCGGCCAGCAGCAGCGCGTGTCCATTGCGCGGGCACTGGTGCGCAACCCGCCGGTCATTCTGGCGGACGAGCCACCGGCGCGCTGGACTCCCATACCGGCCGCGAGGTGCTGGGGCTTTTGCAGCAGCTGCACAAGCAGGGACACACCGTAGTGCTGATCACCCACGACAATTCCATTGCCGTGCAGGCCGACCGCATCATCCGGCTGGAGGACGGTCAGGTGGTGTATGACGGCGACTCCCACGCACCGGAGGCCATGGTGCAGCCCACCCTGCTGCCCGAAACGCCGGAAAAGGAGGAACAGGCATGATCTTTGAAACCTTCCGGCAGGCTATCCAGAACGTGTGGAGCAACAAGCTGCGCACCTTTCTGACTATGCTGGGCATCATCATCGGCGTGATGGCGGTCATCGTCATCGTGGGTCTGGGCAACGGCATGACCAAGAGCATGCGGGACAGCTTTTCCGCACTGGGCACCAACACCCTCAGCATTCAGGTGTGGGGCTACGGCTCCCGTACCGTGCCGGTGGAGGAGATGTACGATATCTGCCAGCGGCATTCCGACCTGATCAAGGCGGTGTCGCCGCAGGTCAACTTCAGCGGCAAAGCCAGCGGTACGCTGAAGATCGGTACCACCAGCTACCGCTGGTCCAACATGAGCGGTGTGGACGAAAACTTTACCGAAATGAAGAATTACCAGATCGTTCAGGGGCGCGGCCTGCAGTACATGGATATGCAGGACAACAAGCAGGTCTGCGTCATCGGCGATTACCTCAACCGCGTAGCCTTTGGCGGCAACGGTGTGGGGCAGACGCTCAAGATCGGTGCCAACAAGTTCCGCGTCGTAGGTGTGCTGTCTGCCAAAGTCAGCGACCCCACCATGCAGCAGGGCAGCGATGACGATTGCGTTTACCTGCCCTACACCACCGTGATGCGGCTTTCCAGCCAAAGCATGGTGGACTGCTACACCGCCATGATGGCCGATGAAAGCCTTGCCAACGAGGCCAAGAGCACGATGGAAGAGGAATTGATGTCGATCCTCAAGACCGAAAACGGCTACTATGTGTACAGCGCCAGCGAGTGGCTGGAGGAAATGAACAAGATGATCAACATGGTCATCGTGATACTTACCGGTATTGCCAGCATCTCGCTGCTGGTGGGCGGCATCGGCATTATGAACATCATGCTGGTGTCTGTGACCGAGCGCACCCGCGAGATCGGCATCCGCAAGGCGCTGGGAGCAAAGGAGCGCACCATTCTGGCGCAGTTTGTGGTGGAAGCAGCCACCACCTCCGCGCTGGGCGGCGTTTTAGGCATTGCGCTGGGCTATGCGGTGTCCATGGCGGCAAACAAGGTGCTGCCCATGTTCATGACCGATACCACCGTTACGGTAAGCCCCTCCTTCAACTCCATTGTGGTGGCCTTTGGCATCTCGGTGGGCATCGGCGTGCTGTTCGGCTACCTGCCGGCACGGCGCGCAGCCCGGCTGAACCCCATTGAAGCATTGCGCTACGATTGATCGCGGCGGCGTGATAAACAAAGAACAAGAGGTACGACCAATGAAAAAACGGATTCTCGCATTTCTGCTGGCGGTCAGCATTGCGGTGTCGGTGCTGGTGCTGCCGGTCTCGGCGGCCAGCATCAACAACACGGCCCTGCAGACGGCTATTACTCTGGGCGCTGTGCCCACCGGTCAGGAACTGAGCGCTAACATTACCCGCGGTGCCTTTGCCAAAATGCTGGTGTCCTTTTCCACTTACCGGGAGAGCGTAGGCGCACAGGCACGGTGGGCACTTTGTACCGGGATGTGCCCGGCAGCTCCCAGTGGGCACCCTACATCCGCATTGCGGTGCAGCAGGCTGGATGAACGGTTACACCGACGGCTCCTTCCGCCCGGACAACACCGTTACGCTGGAAGAGGCCTGTGCGGCGGTGCTGAAGCTGCTGAGCTATAAGACCACCGACCTGACCGGCTCCTTCCCGCAGGCACAGCTGAACAAGGCGCAGCAGATCGGTCTTCGGGATCAGCTGACCTGCACGCAGGGACAGGCCATGACCTACGAGCAGAGCACCCTGCTGCTGTACAACGCCTGCGCGCCAACACCGCCAGCGGCAGCGCCTACGGCAGCTCGCTGGGCTTTACGGTGTCCAACGGTCAGGTGGATACTTCTTCGGTGCTGCTCAAGAGCCGCAAGGGCCCCTTTGTGGCCGCAGAGGGCACACAGCTGCCCTTTACACCGGTGAGCGTCTACCGCAACGATAAGGCCTCTGCTTCGGCAGAGCTGAACAGGTACGACGTGTACTATTACAGCGAGAGCCTGCAGACGGTGTGGATCTACACTCGCCGCGCCGCAGGCCGCATCACGCAGTATCGCCCAGCGCCAGCGCGCCTACCGCGCTGACCGTGGCGGGCAGCAATTACACGCTGGGCAGCTCTGCCGTGGCGTCCAAGATCTCCTCCCTGAACGGCGGCGGCGTGGGCGAAGTGGTCACCCTGCTGCTGGGCATGGACAACGAGGTAGCCGATGTGATCACCGGCGAGGAAGCCGACAGCGTGTTCTACGGCGTGGTGCAGACCGCTACCCGCAGCCTTGTAGAGGATAACGGCGCAGACGTGCTGCAAAAGATCTCGGTGATGTGCACCGACGGCATTACCCGCACTGTGAATATCGACAAAAGCCTGAACTACCCCACCGGCTGGCTGGTGGAGATCAGCGTGACCCCCGAAGGGGAACAGGTGACCGCCATCGAGTCCAAATCGGTCAGCGGCACCATCAACGACACCGCCACCGCGCTGGGGGACTATACTCTGGCCGATGACGTACAAATTCTGGATACGACATCGGAGGGGTTGGCTGGGACGGTTCGTCCCAGCCGAATAGCGGGGACAAAGCTGAACGCACTGGCCGTGCGCTACTATACGCTGAATGAGCAGGGACAGATCGACCGCCTGATCCTGAACGATGTCACCGGCGATCTGTGGAAATACGGCGTGCTGGACGATGTGAAGAATCTGCCTTCAACGCCAGTTCCATTCTGGGCACCTGACCGGCAGTGGCTCCTCCGGCTCGGGGGATAGCTCTTCCGGGAAAGGTTCTTCCGGCTCCGGCAGTGGTTCCACCGGGGACGGCTCCTCCGGTTCCGGCTCTACCGGCGGCACCACCAACACCACCACCGTGGTGGACGATCTGCGCAGTGTGCTGGTGCCCACCACCAGCGAGATCCTGTGGGGCGTGATCGACGGCTCGCTGCTGAGCACGGTCTGGAACCGCATCACCAGCAGTTCCGGCTCGCTGCTGAGCATCGGTCTCAAGCAGCTGGCCAACATTACCGGCCAGCCTATGAGCACCATCCTCAATTTTGTGGGCGGCGGCGCTACCTACATCTGCTACGTCAACGGCAGTCAGGCCAGCTTTTCCACCTCCATCAAGTATCCGGTGCTGGCGGGCGGTTTGGCAGTGCGGCAAAACGTGAACGGCACTGTAAAGGCCATGATCCAGCTGATGCCCATGAAGATCGATCAGGTGGGTGCAGCCTCGGTGATGAGCAACGGCACCCGCTACGAGACGGCTGACGATATGCAGGTGTACCTATGGTACAAGGGGCAGTATTACGCCACCAAGCTCTCTGAGGTGAACTCTGAGGGCTACTACCTGACCGGCTGGTACGATAACTTTGGCTGCGCAGCAGGCAAGCGCGTGCGGGTGATCGTGGCGGTCAAAAAGGACTGATGGACTACTATGACCCCCGGCGCAGGGCGCTGCGGGCGGTACGGCAGCTGCTCTACCCGCGCGAGTGCCCCTTCTGCGGCCGGGTGCTGGGGGATGTACGAGATTGCCCGGACTGTGCAGTGCAGCTGGAAACGCTGCGTCGCAAGCCGGGCATCCGGCTGGACCCGGCGCAGCACTATATCAGCAATCTGGCCGGTGCGGCTGCGCCCTACCGTTACAGCGGCTGTGTGCGGCGCGGCATCCTGAACGCAAAGTATCAGGCAAGCCGTGGCGGGCTGTGGAGATGGGCAACCGTCTGGTACAGCTGGCCTTTGGCGGTGAACTGACCGTGCAGTACGGCGAGCTGCTCCCGCAGCCGGTGCCGTGGGCGGCCATCGGGTACGACCTGATCGTACCGGTGCCGGCCTCCGGTAAAAGGCGCGGCTACAATGTGCCGGAACTGATGGCGCTGCCGCTGGCCAAGGCTATGGAGGTGCCGTTGGCACCGCAGGCACTGGAGCGCACCCGCGCCAAACGGCATCAGGCCGGTCTGCCGCTGGAACAGCGCATAGCAACGTGGCAGGTGCTTTCCGGGCGGCGCAGCCGCGGCAGCTGGAGGGTAAGCGCATCCTGCTGGTGGATGACGTCATCACCACCGGCACAACGGCTGCTGCCTGCGCGCAGGCACTGCTTCACGCCGGGGCAGACAGCGTATTCGCGCTGGCCTTTGCACGGTGGAGTTTGGCGCACCGCCGGACGACACCACCCCTATCTATGAGGACGATGAGGGAGATGCGTATCGCGATTTTTGAAAATAACGCTCTTTCGCGCATCCTTTTGGCGGGCAAAAGCCGGGACGGTAAAATGTAAAAACTGTATCAGAAATTTGGAAAAAGCGCTTGACAAAAACGGGCAAAGTCGGGTATACTAATCAAGCTGTGAGCGGCAAACGCAAACAGATATCCGGGTGTAGCGCAGTTTTGGTAGCGCGCTTGAATGGGGTTCAAGAGGCCGTGAGTTCGATTCTCGCCACTCGGACCATAAATCAACGATTTCATGTCAGAAATCGTTGGATTTTTTTGTTTATAGGCTGACCTCATTTGGTTTTGACCACAATTTTGACCACAATGCCAAAGATTTTATCTGGTCAATCGCAGGGGCAAGTGGGCTTTTTTGACGCAACATCATCTGCTGCGATATGCGAGCCAGCGTTGATGCCAACGATTTGAAAAGCTGGCTCGCGATAATTCGTGCCGTTCCGTCCAATTTTCAGGCCGAAAACGCCTCGCTGAACAACTGGACCGCACTCTGCCGAATGGATTCCTGAACATGGAGATAATGCTCAGTCATCTCGGTGTCGGCGTGGCCTACGATGCTCTGGATGGTCTGGATATCCACGCCCAACGCCTGCATCGGCGATACAATTCCTTTTGTTTAATGGGCCTGTTTGACGGAGCATACAATCAAATTGTCGGGTTTTGGGCAATACTGTCGATTGCGTCAAACAATTTTTCCCCCCAAAAAAATTGGATTTTGGAGTGTTTTTCATTGACCGATTGCGGAATTAGCTGTAAAATCTAAAAAAGAATAGTGGCTGTAGAGTGGGGTACTCTACGATCTGCTCGATCTTTAAGTATTATGATAAGGATTACGCCAATGCGGTGCTGGAACTGCAGGCGGCCGTCCGGTTACAGGGAGCAGGTACTGAAAGCTATCGGGGGTCTTGCTATTGCACTTGCCAATGATGGAAAGCTGGAAGAAGCACAACAGGAGCTGGATACATTGCAGAAAAAAGGCGCTTCCTCCGGTGACCGTGATCTGGTTGCGGCAGAGATCCTGTCCTTGCAAAAGAACTATGATCAGGCACTTGCACTTTACACAAAAGTGTTCAATGAGGTGGAGGACCCGCAGCTCCTGAGCCATGCTTACCTGTCAGTCGCAAATGCAGCGCTGAATCAGGACGATATGGAAAAGGCTGTGCGCATTCTGAAACAGGGATGCCAGAACTTCCGGAAGGTCAGGCTGTGCTTCAAAAGGAGATGCTTGCGGATCTTATGATGCAGCAGGCAGCATCTGACAAAGAAAATGCAGAAGAATACTATGCTGAAGCGCAGCAGCTGCTGGAGGAACTGGTGGACAGCGGCTACGATACTATTGCCACCCGGTTGAATCTGGCAACTGTACTGCAGGCATTGGATCAGTACAGTGAAGCTGAAAAGGTTTTGAAAGATCTGCAGGAGCAGTATCCATCGGATTATCGTTTCGATATGCAGATGGCCTATCTTCTGATCGACCAGCTCCGCACCAGCGGATGGCTCAAATAAGGAGGGAATACCTGCGTCTACCGGACAAATCTTTTGTGTGGTTGGAATCGTTGACATGATCGTTTCGGCTGTTGCGGCAGTCGTTTCAGCATGGATCCTGCGCAGGCAGGAAAAAAAGCTGAAGGAACAGATCTGGAACGAGTATCAATAAAAATCAATCGATTAAGGGGTATGAAAAAATGCTGAAAAAACTTAGTGTAACGGCTGTTATTCTTGCAATGTCGGCCATGCTTCTGGTGCCGACTGCATACGCGGTGCAGTCAGTAGACGCACCGGCACAGGTGGCTTTGTGACGATTGACGGCAAGCTGTATCATGTTTCGAAGAATGGCTATGCATCGATCGGTACGCCAAGGGTTTGCACGAGATCGACGGAGGAATGTACTATGTCAAAGAGGATGGCTCGGTCCTGACGAACAGCGCGGTAGAATACCTTACTTTTAATGCGAATGGCCGCTATACCTCTGGCAATGCAACGCTGGACAGCTATGTGGATCAGGCACTGGCTGCGTGCACAAACTCTGGCATGACGAAGGCGCAAAAGCTGCGCGCCGCCTATTTGTATGTCCGGGATCACGGCGCATACCTTGCCCGTCCGCATCAGGCAAGAGGCACAACGGCTTGGGCAGAAGAGAGCGCTTTGTTCATGTTTGAACACAAAAAGGGCAACTGCTACTGCTTTGCAGGCCAGTTCCTTTATATGGCCCGGCGGCTGGGCTACAATGCCTATGTAGTGTCTGGCGGTGTGGGCCGCAAGGACTCGGACCATGCATGGGTCATGATCTGCGAGAACGGAGTTCCCTATATCTATGATGTGGAACTGGAGTGGGGCTATCGTGCCGGCAGATACGGCCATGCAGAATATAATATGTATAAAATGCCGCTGAATAAAACGGTGTTCAGCTACCAGTTTCCGTGATTGCTGAGGTAGCCGAAAAATGGTTTTTAGTTCCGTAATTTTCTTGTTTCTGTTTTTGCCCATCGTGCTGGGATGCTATTATCTTTTGCCCGGGCGGGAAGCAAAAAATCTCTGGCTCGTCGCAGCCAGTCTGCTGTTCTATGCCTTCAGCGGGCTGTGGTATGTTCTGCTGCTGTTGTTCTCTGTGTTCTGCAATTATCTGGCCGGTCTGTTCGTCTCCGGGCGAAAGAGCGTGCTCTATGCCGCTGTGGCCGTTAATCTGGGAATCTTGGGTATTTTTAAGTATCTGACTTTTCTGGTACAGACAGTAGACCGGCTGCCGGGCGTGACGATCCCGGTGCCTTCCATCGTTCTGCCGGTGGGTATCTCGTTCTTCACCTTTCAAGGGCTGAGTTATGTGATCGATGTATACCGGAATGAACGCCTGAAGAGCACTCATTTCCGGGATGTACTGCTGTACATTGCTCTGTTTCCACAGTTGGTGGCAGGACCGATCATCCGCTATGAGGACGTGGCAGATGAGATACATAGCCGCCGAAATACGCTGGAGCAGCTGGCAAAAGGCCTGCGCCGGTTTATTGTGGGCCTGAGCAAGAAGCTGCTGATCGCCGATATCTGCGGCAATGTTGTAGCACTGATCTACAACGCCGACCGCTCTGTGCTGGACAGCCGGACGGCTTGGCTGGCCGCGGTGTGCTATCTGATGCAGATCTATTTCGACTTCAGCGGATACAGCGATATGGCCATCGGCCTAGGCTTGTGCTTTGGGTTCCACTTCAAGGAAAACTTTAATTATCCGTACATCTCGGCCAGTATTCAGGAATTCTGGCGCAGATGGCATATCTCCCTTTCCACTTGGTTCCGGGAATACCTGTATATCCCATTGGGCGGCAACCGGAAGGGCAAGGCAAAGACTTACTGGAACAAGCTGATCGTGTTTTTCTGCACGGGACTGTGGCATGGTGCAAACTGGACCTTTATCGTCTGGGGCCTGTGGCATGGCTTCTTTATCGTGGCAGAGGACGCCGTTAAAAAGCTGTTCGGACTGGAAAAACATGGCAAAGGCGGGCGGAACCCTGCGTGTGCGGTGCTGAAACATTTGTACACCCTGCTTGTGGTGCTGGTTGGCTTTGTGATCTTCCGTGCAGACAACATGGGGCAGGCCTTCTCAATGATAGGAGCCATGTTTTCCGGGGGCTCTGCCTCTGCGCAGACAGGGCTGCTGCTGGCGCAGTGTCTGACCCCGCTGACCCTGTTTGCACTGGCGGTTGGCCTTGTGGGCAGTACGCCGGTTTTGCCGCTGGTCTGCCGTAAAGCAGAGCAGCAGACCGGAAGCGTGTATGCATGCCTTCAGGCACTGAGTTATGCAGGGGTGCTGGCGCTTTTGCTGGTGGATATCCTGCATCTGTCGGCTGCATCCTATGTGCCTTTTATCTATTTCCAGTTCTGAGGTGGAAAAATGCAAGTGAAAAATTAGGATATATCCTGTTTGTGGGGGTCATTGCCACAATTTGCATTTTGCCTGTGGCTGTGATGCTTGGCAGACGGAAAAAGCGGTGGGCAATGAGCAGCTTGCATCCTTTCCTGAATTACGGAAAGAGGATGGCAGCTTCAATACCGGTATCCTGAATGAGTTTTCGGATTATTTTGCGGATCATTTCGGGCTCCGTCATGAGATGATCACCTTGAACGATCAGCTTACCGGAACCGTGCTCAAAACTCTGGACAGCAGCAGTGTGCTGTTGGGAAAAGACGATTGGCTGTTCTATAAAAGCACCCTTGCGGACTATACCGGCGCAGAACCCTTTACAGCCCGGCAGAGTTATGCGGCCGCTCATGTACTGGGTCTGATGCAGGAATACTGCGAAGAGAACGGCATTGGGTTCTGCTTTACCATCGCACCCAATAAAAATTCCCTGTATGGCGGTCAGATGCCGGCACGGTATACGGCAGCCTCCGTACGGAACGCCCAACTGCTTCAGCAGCAGATGGAACAGCAGAATGTCCGGTATGTGGATCTGTTCAAAACACTGTCTGACCACGAAGAGCAGCTGTATTACCGTCGGGACAGCCACTGGAATATGCGGGGCGCACAGCTGGCAGCACAGACTTTGCTGAAAGAACTGAAAGGCTCTGAAGCGGAGTTTGATTCCTGCATCAATGGAAAAACATCCCCGCATACCGGCGACCTGTATGAGATGGTGTACCCTGCCGGAAACGAGACGGAACAGGATACGGCATACGACTTTACCTATCAGTATGACGAAAAATTCCACTCGGCAGATGATATCACGATCCACACGGAAAATTCGGCGGCAGACGAAAGCATTTTTGTATACCGCGATTCCTTTGGCATCAATCTGCATCCTTTCTTGGCACAGAGCTACGGCAACGCCTGTTTCTCCCGGAATATGCCCTACCGTTTGACGGCTGTTACAGAAGAGCAGCCCGATGTGCTGCTGGTGGAACTGGTGGAACGCAACCTGAACTGGCTGCTGGAACGCGCCCCGGAAATGCCTGCTCCGGAACGCACGGCAGTCCCGGCAGCAGATACCGGTACAAGTGCGAAGGCACAACGGAAGGACAGCCGAATGGAGGGGACTTTCTGCCTGACAGGCGATCTGAGCGGGCAGCGTGTGGATGACGACTCTCCGATCTACATTCTGGCAGAGACCGAAACCTACGAAGCTTCCCCCTGCGGAGAGGGAACACAGCCGTTTACGGCGTATCTTCCGCAGAATATGCGGGAGCAGCAACTAAAAGCAGCATTTCTGTCGGACGGTGAATGGGTCTTCTGCGCCCTAGCCGACTGACTGAAAGAATAGAAAGAAGGAACAAACAAAATGAATGTAAACTATAAGATGATGGGTGTAGTGCTCTGCGGTGCGATGCTTCTGGCATCGGGATGCGGGGCAAAAGCAGAAACGACCGCTTCCTCGGCTGTGGAATCCGAATCGGTTTCCGTTGTGGCATTGGAGGCTGCTTCGTCGGAGGCAGTGTCGGAGGCTGTGCCGGAAAGCAAGGCGGTCTCGGAGGCAGTTTCCGAAGCTTCTTCTTCGGTAAGCGAGGCGGCATCGGAGAAACCGGCCGAATCCAAGGCAGAGTCCAAGGCAGAATCCAAGGCCGAGACTGCGGCAAAATCTAAGCCTGCAAAGCAGGAGACGGCTGCTTCCTCCAAAGAAGAAAAGACGGAGCCTGTGGAAAGCAAGCCCGTTACAGAGACTGCTCCGGCAGAAACTGCCAGCTTGGAAACTGCCCTGAAGTATGTGGGCAAAGACGTTTCCAAGTTGTATGCCGCTATTGGCAAGCCGAACAGTTCGGAGTATGCTTCCAGCTGCATCGGTGATGGCGAGGATGGCCTGCTGTATTACAACGGCTTTACTGTGACGACCTACCGTGAAAACGGTAAAGAGACGGTACAGGACGCCTATTAAACATGAAATTCGGCCTCTGGCATTCCACCGGGGGCTGAATCTTTATATGGGAGGATGAGAATGAAACGCCAGAAGATCAAACGATATCGGTTTAGCGTGACGCAGAATACGCGCAGAAGAAGGGCGGCAACGCCGCTGAAAGCCGTCGGTGTAGTACTGGTGTGCCTGTGTCTGCTCACAGGGGCCGCTTTTGGAGTTTACAATGCGATCCAGAGTAAGACTACGGGGTGGCACGGCGAAGGACTGCATCGCTACTATATCTCGCCGACTACCGGCACCCGTGCGCAGGGGCTGTATGAGATCAACTATAAGCTCTACTATTTTGGCAGCAACAACTTTTTGAAGACCGGCTGGATCGAAGAGAACGGCTATGTCGGCTATGCAACGCAGATGGAGAGCTCACCCAGGGCGAAGCAAGATAGACGGAAAATACTACTATTTCCAACCGGAGACCGGCCAGTTGTACACCGGCTGGATCATGCTGGACGGAGTGCAGTACTGCTTTGACGAAACCGGACATCCGCGCACCGGTACTTATCAGGAGGACGGAAAGGTCTGGGAACTGGATAGCGATGGACGGGTCAAAAACCGACTGAACGGTTGGAAAAAAACGGACGGCGTCCTGAAATACTACGACAACAGCGGCGCACCGGCACAGGGCTGGACAGAGATCGATGGAAAGGATTATTTCTTTGTGGACGGTGTCAGTCAGGCCGGCTGGGTTGAAACGGATGCGGGCACGCGCTATTTGGACGGCAACGGAAATCAGATGACCGGGTGGTGTGTGATCGACGGCCAGCCCTATGCTTTTGGGACAAATGGTGAACTGAAGCAGGGATGGGATCATTCCCATGAAAAAAGCTACTATTTTATCAACGGCGTCAGTCAGTCGGGCACATTCGGGGAGGGCGCACTTAGCAGCAACCTGAACGGCAGCGGCAGTGTTCAGCCGGTTGGGGATCAGGCACCGGAGGACGATCTTGCAAAGGATGCAGAGGCGAACCGCCGGAGGAAGAACTGCTGGAAGCGCAGCCGACACAGACCGAAACAACGGAAGCGGGGCAGACTGCCCCGGCGGCACAACAGCCGACGCAGTCGCCGGAGGGATCGGCGGCAGAGCAGGAGACCGCATTGAAGGCACCGACAGCGCCGGAAACTCCAGCACAGGAACAACAGGAAGAAGGGACGGAAAATACATGAAAACAACAAGACGTGATTTTCTGTACCTTTCGGCCATGGCATGCGCATGGCTTCTGACGGGCTGCCAGAACCCCACAGTGGAAGAGCGGGCTGTCAGCTGGCAGCAGCAGGAAGCCAGTGATCCGGTCTCTGAAACCGGACCGATGTGGAATGCAGCACTGGACGACAATGCGGTTCTGCGGGATGGTATCCGCGTTCCCCAGAACTTCGAACTGCCGTTGGAAGGTTCAACAGGCTTTGCAGGGGCGGCTGTGATGCTGCTGTACGAGAGACCGGATGGGGCCAGTACGGTACTGCGCAGACTTGCGGTGGGAGATATGTTTTATATCCGGCAGGAGTCTGGCGCATATTGGCAGGTCTGCCTGTTGGACGGCACCGTGGGCTGGTTGGAAAATGAACTGTGTATGATCAATCTGCCCGATGTTCTGCCTTCCATCGTATACGAAAACCCCAATGCCAAGGCATCGATCTTTAAGACCTGCGGAAAGGATATTGAAGGCATTACGGGACAGAAACTGTATGACGGCCTGTTCTACAACCAGCGCCTTGGGCGGGATGAGTATCTAATGCCTATCAATTACGCTATGGCAAAAAAAGTTGGTGCAGCGCAGAAAAATGCTTTGAAGGAGGCGATTGCCTGAAGATCATAGAGACATTCCGGCCCTATGAGGTGCAGATGCTGGTAAAGGATGCAGTGTACGCCAAGGCAAGGATGGACAAGGAACTGATGACGGCGCTGAACAAGGGCGCGTGGAATATCGGCTGGTTTATTGCAACGTCTCTTTCCAACCATCAGCGCGGTGTGGCAATGGACACGACCCTGCTGCGCATCACTGAGCAGACAGAGCACAGCATGGCGGGGTGTCCCTTTGTACAGGTGACCGGTGAGGAATACGCCATGCCCTCTGCCATGCACGAGCTGAGCAGTGCGGCGGCCTGCTTTACCGGCCCGGTAACTTCTAATTCGGCCACCGCATGGAAGCGGGCCACTGCATCGGCATCCATGACAGACGGTGCGCGGCGGCTGCAGGGGTACTGTACCAATGCAGGCATGACACCGCTGGCCTCGGAGTGGTGGCACTTTAACGATCTGGATGCACAGAATAAGGTGCGCATGACCTCTGGAAACGGAAAATTCTGGCTGGACGGCTGTGTCAGCTGGAAAATGTTTGAAGCATAACTTTAGGGCTGCACTAAATTGCGCAGCAGGTCATTCGGATCGAGGATGGGCAAACTCTGTTAGGAGGGCTGTATTATGAATACCACATTGCGGCGGGATGCGGATGAGATCATCTGTTCCAGCATTCAGGCGGTTCTGCCGGATAAAGCCGTGTGCCGCGCGCTGGAGGACTTTCAGCCCGGAGGCGGCAGAGTGCTGCTGGTGGCGGCAGGCAAGGCCGCATGGCAGATGGCGCATGCCGCCGTGCAGGCACTAGGGCGCGTGGACGGCGGCGTGGTGGTGACCAAGTACGGCCATGTGAAGGGCGAAATTCCCGGCATAAGCTGTTATGAGGCAGGTCATCCCGTGCCGGATGACAACAGCTTTGCAGCCACCGAAAAAGCTTTGGCGCTGGTGCAGGGGCTGACCGCAGAGGACACGGTGCTGTTTTTGCTTTCCGGCGGCGGCAGCGCCCTGTTTGAAAAGCCGCTTGTCTCCGGCGGGGAATTGCAGGACATTACCAATCAGCTCCTTGCCAGCGGAGCCGATATCGTGGAGATGAACACCATCCGCAAGCGGTTGTCCGCTGTCAAGGGCGGGCGGTTCGCTCAGCACTGCGCGCCCGCAAGGGTGTTCAGCATCGTGCTCAGCGATATTCTGGGCGATCCGCTGGATATGATCGCCAGCGGCCCGGCGGTGCCGGATTCCTCCACCTGTGCACAAGCGCTTGCCATTGCGGAGAAATACCACCTGAACCTGTCGGAACAGGCGAAGGCGCTGCTGGCACAGGAAACGCCGAAAGCCCTTGACAACGTGACCACTCATATCACCGGCAGCGTCCGAGAGCTGTGCACTGCTGCCGCTAAAGCCTGCCGGGAGCTGGGATATGAGCCCATCCTCCTCACCGACCGGCTCTGCTGCGAGGCGCGGGAGGCAGGCAGCTTTCTGGGTGCCATCGCCCGCACCATGCGGGACAAGGAAAAAGCTGGCCTTTATCGCGGGCGGGGAAACCGTGGTGCACCTGACCGGCAAAGGGCTGGGCGGACGCAATCAGGAGCTGGCACTGGCCGCAGCCCCGGCACTGGCCGGACAGAACGCCGCAGTGTTCTCCGTGGGCAGTGACGGCACCGACGGCCCCACCGATGCCGCCGGCGGCTATGTGGACGGCGACACCGCCGCAGCACTGGCAGCAGCGGGTCGGAACGTGTTCGACACCCTGCAAAACAACGATGCCTACCACGCCTTGCAGGCGGTGGAGGGGCTTATCATCACAGGTGCTACCGGTACCAACGTCAATGATGTTGCCGTGGTGCTGATTGGGGGAGAAGTGCAGGCAGACGCCTGAAACCCTGCTTGCCCGGTGCTCCTATAACATTTGACCCCGCTTTGCCCGCTTTACCCGGGCAGGCGGGGTTTTTTGTTGAAAATACTTGACAGCTCTTCTACAAAGTGATATGATTTTGATATCAGAAAGAAATGCTTCCGACCCTGATAAGGAGGGACCTGTTATGGAAGAGAAAATTTTGAATACCCGCAAAAACGGTATGGCTATGTTGCTGCTCACCCTGCTGGGCTATGTGGTGGCCATCGCCCTGTTCATTTACAGCATCACCCTGCTGAATGCAGACCGGATGCTTCTGGGCGTGCCGCTGCTGATTTTGTCCATTGCGTATTGGATCGCAGGCATTTTCCTGTTCTGCGGTCTTAAGGTGTTAAAGCCGCAGGAGGCGCTGGTGCTCACCCTGTTTGGTGATTACATCGGCACCCTGAAGGGACAGGGTTTTTACTGGGTGAACCCCTTCTGTACCGCCGTCAACCCCGCTGCCGGCACCCGCCTGAGCCAGAGCGGAGATGTGAACAGCAAGGAGAACAACGTGGCTGCGCTGTTTGGCAATAACGGCCAGAATGCTCAGATGAGCGTCGAGTCCATGAGCAAAAAGATCTCGCTCAAGATGATGACCCTGAACAACTCCCGCCAGAAGATCAACGATTGTCTGGGCAACCCGGTGGAGATCGGCATTGCGGTCATCTGGCGCGTGACCGATACCGCCAAGGCTGTGTTCAACGTGGATAACTACAAGGAATACCTCTCCCTGCAGTGCGACAGCGCCCTGCGCAATGTGGTGCGGGTGTACCCCTATGATGTTTCTCCCAACGTGGACACCACCGGCGACGGCGTAGCCGATGAGGGCAGCCTGCGCGGCTCCTCCGAGGTGGTGGCAGCCCGCATCCGGGACGAGATCCAGAAGAACGTGGCCGAGGCAGGTATCGAAGTGGTGGAGGCCCGCATCACCTATCTGGCCTATGCACCGGAAATTGCAGCGGTCATGCTGCAGCGCCAGCAGGCCAGCGCCATCATTGATGCCCGCAAGATGATCGTGGACGGCGCTGTGGGCATGGTGGAAATGGCGCTGGATCGTCTGAACGAGAACAAGGTAGTGGAACTGGACGATGAGCGCAAGGCGGCAATGGTATCCAATCTGCTGGTGGTGCTGTGCGGCAACCGGGATGCCCAGCCCATCGTGAACAGCGGTAGCCTGTACTGATATGGCAGAGCCGAAAAAACAGGTGCCCCTGCGCCTGAACGCTAAACTCTACGATGCCCTTGCCGCTTGGGCAGAGGATGACTTCCGCTCGGTGAACGGGCAGATCGAATATCTGCTTACCGAGTGTGTGCGTCAGCGCAAAAAGAATGGGAAATATGTCTCCGACCAGCTGGATGTCCCGCCGGAGCTGGATCTCCATTGAAGAACCCGTGAAAAAACGTTTGGAGCGCGCCGCAGAGCACGCCAAACGCAAATTATTCACAAGGCCGCTGCACAAGACCGGTGCAGCGGCCTTGTGTTTGTCGGGGAAAAGCCGTGCCTTCCGGCGGGAAGCGGGGACAAATGAGCGCTGATTTGATATATCAATTGAGCGCGCAATGCTCCGGTATTTCGTCGAAAAAGGCGACCGAAGCTGCGGAAATGTCTTGAAGAGACAGGAGAAGATGGACATATATCTGGGCGAAAACGTTTCTTTTTTGGCTTTTCCGGAAAACTTGCCTAAAAGTTTGCGGCGTGCTAAACTAACAGCGGGGAATTGTTTTGCGTAAGCAGATAGGGGGTGAAGCTATGAAAATACTGGTTGTGGATGACGGTCAGCTTGCGATCAATTCGCTGATCCGCATCCTGTGCCGGGTGGCACCGGACTGTGACTATATCAGTGCCATGACAACTGACGATGCCCTGACGTGGATGCGGCAGGGCCCAATGGATGCTGCCTTTTTGAACTTGGAAATGCCGGGCATGAATGGCCTTGCCCTTGCCCGCATGATCCAGAAATTGCAGCCCCGCTGCAATATCATCGTAGTCACCGAGCATCCGGAGTATGCGTTGGAAGCATTGCAGATCTTCGTCAGCGGTTTTCTGCTCAAGCCCGCCAACGAGGCGGACGTGCGCAATGTGCTGGAAAACCTGCGTTACCCGCCGGAAACGGCACCTGTGGGCATCAAGATCCAGTGCTTCGGCAACTTCGAGATCTTTGTGGGCGGACGTCCGCTCTCCTTCAAGCGCAGTAAGAGCAAGGAGCTGCTGGCCTACCTTGTGGACCGCAACGGTGCCACCTGTACCAACGGCGAGATGCTGGCTGTCCTGTGGAGGATAAGCCCGACACCGCCTCGCTGCACAGCCACCTGCGCAATTTGATCTTTGACCTCAGCCATACGCTGGAGGATGCAGGGGTCAACGGGCTGCTGGTACGCGGCCGCAGCACCTTGGCGCTGGATACCAGCAAGGTGGACTGCGATTATTATAACTTCCTGCGGGGAGACCGCTCGGCCTTCAACTCCTACCGGGGCGAGTATATGACCCAGTATTCCTGGGCAGAGGTTACCCGCTCGGCGCTGCGCCAGCAGGCCGCAGCTACGCCCAAAAGCGGGTCTATCCCAAGCTATTACGTCCCGCCTACGGGCTTTTAAAACTGCATAAAACGCCAAAGGCTGCTGCGCAAACGATGCGCAGCAGCCTTTATCATTCTCTTAAAATTGTTCCAGTTCCAGTAGATATTCCTTGATCTCCAGTCCCTCGGCGTAGCGGTCAGGCTGCCGTCTGCGCCGATGACCCGGTGGCATGGCACCACGATGCACAGCGGGTTGCGGTGACAGGCGCTGCCCACGGCGCGGCTTGCCTTGGGTTTGCCCAGCGCCGCCGCCAGTTGTCCGTAGGTGCGCACCTCCCCGTAGGGAATCTTGCGCAGCTGCGCCCATACCGCCTGCTGAAAGGGCGTGCCCTTTGCTGCTAGCGGCAGGTCGAACTCCCGGCGCACCCCGGCAAAATATTCATTCAGCTGCTCCTCGGCTTCCTGCAGCAGGGGCGTTTCCACCACCCTGCGTGGCAGAGGTTCCAGCTCCGGCGCACCGTCCGGGCAAAAATGTACCCCGCACAGCGCGTCATTCTCCTCCTCTAAGCAGATGGCACCAAGGATGCTGTTGATATACCAGACGTTCAAAATCGGCCTCTTCCTTTCCTGTAAGAATGTGCTATACTGGTATTATCTTAGCACAAAAATTCCGTGAGGAAAGGGGCGTTTCAACTATGGTCAAGGCACTGGAAGACATTATTGCAAAAAGCAGCAGCATCGTCTTTTTCGGCGGCGCGGGCGTTTCTACGGAAAGCGGCATCCCGGATTTCCGCAGCGTGGACGGGCTGTACCACCAGAAATACGACTACCCGCCGAAACCATCCTCAGCCATACCTTCTGGGAGGAAAACCCGGAGGAATTTTACCGTTTTTACCGCGACAAGCTGATCGTAAAGGGGGCAAAGCCCAACGCTGCCCATCTGCGGCTGGCAAAGCTGGAGCAGCAGGGCAAGCTGCGGGCCGTGGTCACCCAGAACATTGACGGCCTGCATCAGGCGGCGGGCAGCAAAACCGTGTACGAGCTGCACGGCAGCACCCTGCGCAACTACTGCACCCGCTGCGGAAAGTTCTACGATGTGGATTTCATCGCAAACAGCACCGGTGTGCCCCGCTGCACCGAGTGCGGCGGCATCGTAAAGCCGGACGTGGTGCTTTACGAAGAGGGCTTGGACGAGGAGGTGCTGTCCGGCGCGGTGGATGCCATCCGTCATGCCGATACCCTCATCATCGGCGGCACCAGTCTGGTGGTGTACCCCGCCGCCGGGCTCATCCGGTATTTCCGGGGCGATAATTTGGTGGTCATCAACATGCAGCCCACCGGGGCGGATGCTTCTGCCGACCTGTGCATCGCAAAGCCCATCGGGCAGGTGCTGAGCGAGGACGTTTCGCTGGACTGATTTTTGCGCTGTAAGGCGCGCTGTTTCGCGCCGGTTCGCACGCAGTTTTCCGTATGCTGATGGAAAGAACATCAGAACGGAGGAACTGCAAATGATCCAGGTATGTGACCCGCCGCGTCAGCGGCAGGTACGGCGCTTTCCGCCGAGGAATTTTTTACATTGGTGCGCTGCGGCCGGGGCGGGGTTTTACCGTCCCCGCTCCGAGGTGCTGCGGATGCTGACCGCAGGCGAGGCGTGGGGCACAGCCGGGGCAGCGCTGCTGGTGCTACCCCTTACCGCCGATACCGCCGCCGCAGCGGCACTGCGCAACTGGCTGGGACGTCGGCAGCTGGAGGGCGGCTGCTGCTCACCCCGGCCGGTAAATACCGGCGAGGAGCTGCCGCCCGGCTGGTGGAAATTGCCGCAGCCCGGGCAGACCGGCTGCGCCGCAAGGGCACGGCATGGGCGGTGGTAGAGTGCACCGAAACGGCGGCAGCGCTGTTGCCGCTGTATTTTCGGCAGGGCTTCGGACTGCGGGCGCTGCGCCCGTTG
>ENA-OQIO01000431-OQIO01000431.1-human-gut-metagenome-genome-assembly--contig:-NODE-431-length-22796-cov-3.331201_pt1 | contig 22796 bp, 29 predicted proteins | sample MGYA00242573_ERZ504737 | MGnify/ENA primary metagenome ERZ504737 (study PRJEB26092, sample SAMD00036203) | human gut metagenome | host: Homo sapiens | study: EMG produced TPA metagenomics assembly of...
AGATGCACCATTTTTTTCTATCATTGGAAATGCAAATGCCGTATGAATTCCGGCAGCCACAAGAGGCAGGAAGAATACTGTCATTACCTGAGAATTGATCGTCTGACGCACTTCTTTCTGTGTCATCCCCACTTTCATCAGAATCTGGAATCTGTCCTGATCCTCATAGCCTTCTGTAATCTGTTTATAATAAATGATCAGCACCATTCCAAGAATGAATACGACTCCAAGAAGGATTCCAAGGAAGAACAGACCGCCGTACAAAGCCTGGTAATCAGCTCTTGATGCGGCTCTGCTGTCTGTAGAAGCTCCAAAAAATAGGGTATCTGATTCCTCCGATTCCTGTTCAGCCAATGCATTGATTTTCTTGTCAATCTCGTTTTGAATCTGGATCTGCTCTTCATCTCCACAGGACAGATCAAAATTGTAGTACCATTCTCATAAGAACCATTGACACCGTAAACGGAAACATTTCCTTCTTCCAAAGCTTTTATATCTTCCAGTCCGGAAACCACCAGATAGAAGCTGCTGTTCATATTTGCCATATTATTTCCATTTGAAATCATTTTATCCAAATGTCCTTTAATCCTCCATGTCCCGGAATTCTCCACCGTGATCTGATCATAGGGGAAATCGGAATCTTTCGCATACAGATACGCTTCCCCGGGAGCAAGCTCCAGATTCGTCCCCATGATCCGATTATACGCTTCCAACGGCAGAGCATAGAACATTTTTAAATGATCAAATGTATTCACTTCATTGACTCCCGGAGCATTCTCCGGATTAAAATAGATTTCATTTTTTGAAACAATTCCACTGACTGTAAGCATCCGGTAATTCTCCGGATTCTCCGCGGTCTGGTTATGTTCTTTCAAAACCTTCTGTACAAGCTCTATAATCTGTCCATTCTGATTCTCTTTCATTTCTTCCGTCTGCTCCGGTTTCGTGTACATCTCAATCTGGACAGATTTCGGATATCGAAGATTCAAGCCATGTTCCATACTCAGATACAGGCTGGTTGTAGAAGATACCATAACCAGAACCATTGTGGACAGAATACAAATAGACGCTAATCCTGCCCCATTTCGTTTCATACGGTAAATCATGGATGAAAGTGAAATAAAATGATTTGTTTTATAATAATATCCTTTCTTTTTCTGCATTATTTTACAAAATGTGACCGAGCCGGCAATAAATAACAGATACGTTGCAAGGATTACCAGCACGACGGCAACCATAAACCAGATCATCGCTACAAGCGGATCTTTGATTGTCAGGGATAAATAATAAGCCACACCAAGCAGAAGCAACCCGAGTACTGCAAAGATCCAGTTTGCCTTCGGAGGTTTCTCTCCTGTCTTTTCACTTTTTAAAAGTTCTACAGGTTTTAACCGATAGACGGACACGATCATCCGAAGCATGATTAATGCAAAAATGACCAGGAATAACAGTGCCGTAGCCACAAGTGCCGGAACACTGATTTTCATAGAAAGTCCGGCATTACTTCCAAGTATCTTCGCTGCCAGAAGTTCCCCCAATTTAGAAAACAGGATTCCTCCCACGATTCCTCCTGCAATCGTCAGAACACTGATGATCAGATTCTCAAGAACCATGATTTTTACAAGGTCAATTTTTCCCATTCCAAGGATGTGATACAACCCAAACTCTCTCTGTCGTCTGCGGATCAGAAATGAATTTGTGTAATACAGAAGGATCAGAGAAAAGATTGAGATCACACCAGAACCAAATCCAAGGATCATCTGCATAGTATCCCCACCTTTGATCTTGGCAAACTGCGGACTCACTGCAAGATAATCGATCAGATAGAACATCATAACCATACAGATACAAGTGATCAGATAAGGAAGATACAGCTTCTTATTTTTCTTAATTCCATTAACGGAAAGTTTCAGATAAAGTCCACTTTTCATTGTCTCTCACCACCTGTCGCAAGCATTGTCAGTGTCGCTGAGATGTTCTGATAGAACTGTTCATCTGTCTGTTCACCTTTATATACCTGGTGGAAAACTTCTCCGTCTTTAATAAATAACACTCTCCCGGCCTTGCTCGCTGCTTTGACAGAATGTGTTACCATAAGAATCGTCTGTCCCGATTGATTGATCCGCTCAAATACCCCGAGCAATTCATCCGTTGATTTCGAATCGAGTGCCCCGGTCGGCTCATCCGCCAGGATCAGTCTCGGATCTGTGATCAGCGCTCTCGCCACTGCTGCACGCTGCTTCTGTCCTCCTGACACCTCATAGGGATACTTCTCCAGAAGTCCTGCAATTCCAAGTTCTTTCACGATTGGCATCATCCTGACATTCATTTTCCTGTAATCAACTCCCTGCAGTACCAATGGCAGTAAGATATTGTCCTTTAGATTAAATGTGTCCAAAAGATTGAAATCCTGAAATACAAACCCAAGATGATCTCTCCTGAACTTGGACAGATCCTTCTCACGGATTGCAGATAACGGTTTTCCATCCAGATAAACTTCCCCTTCGGTTGGTTTATCCAATGCTGCCAGCATGTTCAGTAATGTCGTCTTCCCCGAACCACTCTCTCCCATGATTGCTACATATTCGCCCTCTTCTACTGAGAATGTTACCTTAGAGAGTGCCTGTACCTGATTACCGCCAAAACGCGGACGGTATATTTTTTTCAAATTTTCTACTTCCAAAACTGTCATTTCTTACGACCTCCTCTTCTTTCAACATCCTCAGTATAACAATACAGCCAGAATGCCGACATTGATTTCTGTGACATTCCAGCTGTCTGATGTGACAAATTTGTCACTTGCTTCTCTCTGTGTGATTTAGTGATTTACTCTGCTCTCAACGGATACTCTGCCAGATCTATTGTAAAACTGCTGCCTTCCCCCAGCTTCGACACAACCGTGATCTGATGCCCAAGTTTCTTTGCCGCCATCTGACTCAGGTACAGACCGATTCCCGTTGATTTCCGTTCCATTCTTCCATTATATCCCGTATATCCTTTTTCAAAGATTCTCGCAGATCCTCCGGTGCAATCCCCATTCCGGTATCTGTAACCGTCAGTTTCTTTTCTTCACTGACAGTGATCGTCACTGTTCCTTTCAGCGTATACTTCACTGCATTGGATAACAACTGTTCAATAATAAACGAAAGCCATTTCTCATCTGTCAGAACAATCTGATCTGTCCCTTCATAGATCAGACGGATTCTCCTTCGAATAAACTGTCCTGCATATTTACGGATCGATTTTCTTACAATTTCATCCAAAGGATACCATGCGATTACCAGATCCTTCGTGCCACTGTCAAGACGCACATACCCAAGTGCCATCTCCACATACTGCTCCACCCGGAACAGTTCAGCTTTCAGATTCTGATTCGTCTCGGTATCTTCCTGCTGGAGTAATACATTCATCACAGCAATCGGTGCCTTGATCTGATGCACCCAGGTTGCATAATAGTCCTCCATGTCCTGACCGGACTTCTCCCATCTGGCATGTTCTTTTCTTTGCTGTTGTTCTTCTTTCCTGATCAGTTCCTGATATCCTGACTCAATCCCATCTTGTGCCACCGGAAGTGAATCCTCATAAGGTCCTTCTCCTTGCAGCAAATGTTCCAGCTTCTGCCCGGTTTTCTTATACCGCAAATATCCACAGAGAAGAAAAAGTAATCCAAATGCCAGACACAACACTGTCGGATAAACCGCTGCCTTCAGATTAATCTCTTCCAACACAAAAATCAGAAAAAAGATTCCCGCACACAGCAAACTCCACAGAAGCACAAAGCGAATTCTTTTCAAATATTGTAAAAACATTTTTACTCCTTCTCGATGATATATCCACCGCCGACTTTCGTCTTGATAAAGCCTTCCATTCCCGCTTTTTCCAGCTTTTTCCGAAGTCTTCCGACATTGACTGTCAATGTATTCTCTTCGATATAATTGTCTGTCTCCCACAGCTTTGTCATTAGCGTGTCTCTGCTGACCACGCGTCCTTTATTCTCCATCAATGTCTGCAAGATACGAAATTCATTCTTTGTCAACTCTATTTTTTCTCCATTATAAGTCATTGTTGTATCATAGAGGTTCAGGATTGCTCCTCTATGTTCCAGCATCGGTACTTTTCCTGATAGATCATATGTTCTCCTCAGCAGAGCCTGAATCTTCGCTGTCAGTACACTTAAGTCAAACGGTTTTGCCACAAAGTCATCTCCGCCCATATTCATCGCCATGATAATATTCATATTATCCGCTGCTGAAGAGATAAAGATCACCGGCACGCTCGATATCTTACGGATCTCGCTGCACCAGTGGTATCCATTATAAAAAGGAAGCGTGATATCCAAAAGCACCAGATGTGGACCATACTCTGCAAATGTCTCAAGAACCTTTGCAAAATCTTCCACATAACGTGCTTCATTTCCCCACGCTTCCATCTCTTTTTTAATTGCCCCTGCCATCACAAGGTCATCTTCTATGATTAGAATCTTATACATTCTGCGGATTCCCCTTTCGCTCTTATCCACTACTATATATCATAGTATACAGTATTTCAAGAGCACACAGTCATACCGTATCCGGCGAGATAACCCGCTGGATATGGATTGCAAGAAATCCGATTTCTTCTTTTGCGACCGGCTGTTTCAGCTGTCTGGACATATAATCACACACTCTCTTCGCCGCCTCTCCGGTCCTTGGGTAATTCTGAAAAATGAAATCATTAAAGTCTGCATTCGTCCCTTCACCCTTACGGGTTCTCAGAATCATATAATACATATGACTCATCAGACGTGTACATCCAAGTGAACCGCTCTCCAGCTTCTGATCGAATTCCTGTTCAATCATGGCAATCCCTTCATTTACAATCCTGGTCGCATCCAGAGTCTGGGATACTGCCTCATCTGAAAGACCTGCATGGATATGTAGCGTAATGAATCCGACTTCATCCTCTGAGATTTCATATCCTGTCAGCTGCTGTATAATTTCCCGCCCTTTCAGGGCCACTTGATACTCCTCTCCAAACAACACACGGATATCTGGTGTAAATGGATTCGGAAGCTGGCGGTTCTCCTTCGCTCTCTTCGCTGCAAGCGCAATATGATCTGCCAACGGAAGCAACATCTCATGATTGATCTTCTGAAACACGTTCTCTGCTTCTTCAATGATCTTTCCTGTTGCCTCAATAAACTCCGGGCGGATTCCATTGACCGTTTTCAGAACAGACTCCTGCTTCCTTCTTGTGACAAGAGAATATACTTTGGCTCCGGGAAGTTTCTCGATCTGTTCTGTAGGTTTCTTTCCAAATCCCACACCGTTTCCGAGAAGGATCATCTCCTTCCCTGTCTCAACATGATATACAAGAATCCCATTATTATTCAGAACTTTAATGACTCGATACATCCCCGGAGCCTCTCTTCTTCTCTTAATTCAAGCTTACGATTTCTGCTGTCTTCTCAAGCTTCTCTACTTTTCCGCTCTTAGACATTCTGATCTCTTCACCTTCCTGAAGACTTGTAAATACAACCATACATTCATCGGATTTTGCATGCTCTTGGATATATTTTATATCAAAACCTATCAGTTTGTCACCCTTTTTTACTCGATCTCCGTCATTTACAAAAGTTTCGAATCCTTTTCCATCCAGATTTACAGTATCCACGCCAATGTGAAGCAGATATTCGGTTCCGTCATCACTAGTCAGACCAACCGCATGTTTTGATGGGAAGATAAAAGATACCGTTGCATCTTCAGGTGCATAAGCCATTCCCTCTTCCGGGCGAACCAGATAACCGTCTCCCATCATTTTCCCTGCAAATGCTTCGTCACACGCTTCTTCGATCGGTGCTGCCACTCCTGTGAATGGAGAGCAAAGCTCTTTCTTTACAGTTCCGGCTGCAACAGTTTTGTTCTCATCTTTCTTCGCTTCATCTTTTGTTTCTGCACATTTATTCGTTTCTTCTGCGCTGTTTTCATTTTCTTCCGGAAGATATTCCACATTCGGAGCTTTCTCCAGATAATCTTCCAGATTGGATTTAATCACAGAAACAGCCGGTCCGTAGATTACCTGGATTCCCTGTCCTTTTCTTACGATTCCGGATGGGGATGTCATTCTTAAGACATCTTCATTTACCAGTTCCGGCTTTATTACCGTACAACGAAGTCTTGTCGCACAGCAGTCTACATCAGAAATGTTTTTCTTTCCCCCAAGTCCTCTTGTGATCAGTGCGCTCTTCTGATCTTCCGGTGTCATTTCATTTTCAGAATCTGCATCATTTCCATCTACTTTTGCTTTATAATCAGCTTTTGTATACAATTTAGTTTCCGCATCATCATCTTCTCTTCCCGGTGTCTTCAGATTCAGCTTCAGAATTAATGTACGGAAGATGATGTAATATAAGAAGAAATAAATAATTCCTACCGGGATGATTCTGATCCAGCTGGTCTTTGCATTTCCCTGAAGAATACCAAAAAGGAACAGATCAATAAATCCACCGGAAAATGTAAGTCCGACTGCAATATTTAACATATGCGCGATCATGTAAGCGGATCCTGCAAGGATCACCTGTACTACAAAAAGGATCGGTGCCACAAACAGGAATGAGAATTCCAGTGGCTCTGTGATTCCAGTCATCATACATGCAAGTGCTGCAGAAAGCAAAAGTCCGCCTGCCTGTTTCTTCTTCTCCGGTTTTGCACACTGATACATTGCAAGTGCCGCACCTGGAAGGCCGAAGATCATGAAGATAAACTCACCGGAAAAATATCTTGTCGCATCCGCACTGAAATGTACTGTGGATGGATCTGCAAGCTGCGCAAAGAAGATGTTCTGACCGCCCTGTACCAGCTGTCCCGCAACTTCCATTGTTCCTCCAACCGCTGTCTGCCAGAATGGAAGATAGAATACATGGTGAAGTCCAAATGGAATCAACGCTCTCTTAATAATACCAAAGATCAATGTTCCAATATAACCTGTTCCTGTTACAAGTCCGCCGAGTGCATAGATTCCATTCTGAACGGTTGGCCATACAAAATAGAGTACGATTCCGACAGCCACATAAGTCAATGTTGAAATAATCGGAACAAATCTTGATCCACTGAAGAATGACAGTGCATTCGGAAGCTGGATTTTGTAAAACTTATTATGAAGTGCTGCTACTCCAAGTCCAACGATAATACCGCCAAATACACCCATCTGTAATGTCTGGATTCCGCAGACACTTGTCACAGTTCCTTCCAGAACTCCGGCTCCAAGCGTTCCGTCTGCAAGAAGATCTCCACGGATCAGAAGCATGGCATTCATTGTTGCATTCATTACAAAGAAAGAGATCATTGCCGCAAGTGCCGCAACTTCCTTCTCTTTCTTCGCCATACCGATTGCTACACCGACAGCAAAAATAATCGGCAGGTTATCAAAAATAATACTTCCCGCTTTGCTCATAATTGTGAGCAGGGAATTCAGAATTGTCCCCTCGCCTAAAATTGCCTGAAGATGATATGTCTCAATCATCGTTGCATTTGTAAATGAACTTCCTACTCCAAGCAGAAGTCCTGCTACCGGAAGAATTGCGATTGGAAGCATAAAACTTCTTCCGATTCTCTGCAATACTCCAAAAATCTTGTCTTTCATCTGTAATCCTCCTAGTATCATTTCTTATAGAGTTGACGCATCCCATAGTTTCTTGTACTGGCACAGTTCTGCAACTTACTTATCCTATACTATAATGCGCAAAAAAGGCATAAACTAATCCTCAATAACCAAGTCCACCTTATCTGGTGAACTTATTAAGGATAGTTTATGCCTGCTTTACCAGTAACACTCTATCGTGCGCTTTTCTCTTTTAACCACGTATAGTATAACCATACTCACTTCCAACAGTCAATCTGTAATATTCAACAATATTTATCCTGTTTTTTTGTTGAATATGTTACTTAGTGATTATTTTAGTAAATTAAAGTTTTTCTTTTGATTTAAATTAACTTCTCTTCATTTTACGCTTCTGGCTTTTGCTTATTTGCTTTTGTAATATCCAGACGTACATTCACGCCAAATGGATTGATCGCAACCCCCTTCGCATCCGGGATCAGTATCTCCGGAATCTTATCCGCCGGAATTGCTGCTGTCTTCATCTTCTTGCCTGTGCAAATCTGGTAAATTCTATCATATCTGTAAAGATCGGCTGATACAGACTTCCGTCCGGCTGTCTCAGAAGTGGAACCTGATTATCTTCCTGAACTCCTACGATAAAGGTTCCTTTCTTATAATGCGCCATCATCTCTTCCTGAAGTTCCTTCACATTCTCCGGCATCTCCGGTCCGATACTGCGGTGCATCTCCTGCATCAGATACATTGCTGTCAGATGAAGCTCCGGATTCTCGATCAGTTTCTTTCCTTCAGGCAGTTCTTCCTTATTCTTACGAACTACAAGCTGTTCCAGCTGAATCCTGATCTCCTCCTCTGTACCAACATTCACTGCCAGTGCATTCACGCCCATTGTATACAGGTTTGTAAAAAATCCAAGTCTGGCATTCTTTTCAATTTTGGCAATTCCTACATGATAACGATCTTCTGCAAGCGTCTTTGCCTTTTCCTTTGCAGACTCTTCCTGATAATAAACCAGAACCTCGTCATCAAATGTCTCTTCATCACAGAGGACAAACGGCATCTTCGTTACCCCTGACATAATCACATAAATCTCTTCGAGATTTCGCAGATTCACCAACGTCTGTTTCATCTCTGTACTGACAATTACTTTATTCTCATCCATCTCTTTGTTTTCCTTTCCGGTTGCTTTTCTTTCCATTACAGTAGTGCAATGAAATGAGGTATAAATATGATACCCCCTATGATCACAGCCATGATTGCTGTAAAAAGCACTGCACCTGCTGCCGTATCCTTCGCGATCTTAGCAAGTGGCTTTCTCTCTTCCGTCACAAGATCGACAACAGCTTCCACTGCTGTATTCACAAGTTCCAGTGAGATCACCATCCAAAAAGGAGAAGACAGATACACCATTCCATCGGTGTTAATCCTACAAAGGTCCCAACTGCTGTTACAAGAATCACTGCAATGCAATGAATCTTCATATTACGCTCTTTTGAAATCCCTGTCCAGATTCCTTCAAAGGCATAGCCAAAGCTTTTGAATAAAGGCTGTTTTCGATTCTTCATTCGTAGTCTCCTTTCGGATTCGTATCATAGATCAAGCAACAAATCTAATATCTATGATACCACATCTGGCTCCTTATCAAAAGAGGTATTTTCCTATTATTATCAAAAGAAGACTCGGATTTCGAATCCCAGATCCTTTTCACTTATTTACAAGCTTCAACCATACTCTTTACATATTCTGCAACATACGGCACGCAGTCTTTTCCGTATTTCTCACACAACTTAACGATTGCACTTCCAACGATCGCACCGTCTGCGCTCTGACACATCTTCGCCGCCTGCTCCGGAGTGGAGATTCCGAATCCGACCGCACATGGAATATCATTTTCCTCTTTTACAAGCTTCACCATTGCTCCGATATCCGTCGTGATCGCGGATCTTGTTCCTGTTACACCAAGTGAGGAAACACAATATACGAATCCCGATGCTTCTTTTGCAATCATCCGGATTCGGTCATGAGAAGTCGGTGCAATCAATGAGATCAGATCGATTCCGTACTTTTTGCACACGATGTCAAATTCTTCTTTCTCTTCAAATGGAACATCCGGAAGAATCAGACCATCCATTCCGACATTTTTCGCTTTCTCAAGAAATCTTTCTGTTCCGTAAGAGAACACAACATTTGCATATGTCATAAAAACAAGCGGAATCTGTGTATTCTTGCGGATTTCTTTTACCATATCGAAGATCTTGTCTGTCGTCACGCCTCCTGTCAGCGCACGCAGATTTGCTCCCTGTATAACCGGTCCTTCTGCTGTCGGATCGGAAAATGGGATTCCAAGCTCGATCAACGCCGCCCCTGCTTTCTCCATCTCATAGACGATCTGTTTCGTTGTCTCAAGATTCGGGTCACCACATGTGACAAATGGTATAAATGCTTTCTTCCCTTTAAATGCTTCCTGTATTCTACTCATGAAGATCCTCCCTCTGTAACGTGCGATTGCTGCACAGTCCTTATCTCCGCGTCCTGAAATATTAATTACGATAATCTGGTCTTTTCCCATTGTCGGCGCAAGCTTTCTTGCATATGCAACTGCATGCGCACTCTCGATCGCCGGAATGATTCCTTCTAATTTAGAAAGGTACTCAAATGCATCGACTGCCTCATCATCAGTGATTGCTACATATTCTGCTCTTCCCTTATCATAAAGATCTGCATGCTCCGGTCCGATTCCTGGATAATCCAGTCCGGCTGAGATTGAGTAAACCGGTGCGATCTGTCCGTACTCATCCTGACAGAAATAAGATTTCATTCCGTGGAAGATTCCAAGCTTACCGGTCGCGATCGTTGCAGCTGTCTCTGCTGTATTCACGCCGCGTCCTGCCGCCTCGCATCCGATCAGACGCACGCCTTCATCTTCAATGAAATTATAAAATGCACCGATCGCATTGGATCCACCGCCGACACAGGCAAGCACTGCATCCGGGAGTTTTCCTTCTTTTTCAAGGATCTGCTCCTTGATCTCTTTAGATATAACTGCCTGAAAATCACGCACGATCTGCGGAAATGGATGCGGTCCCATACAGGATCCGAGTACATAATGTGTGTCATCAATTCTTCTTGTCCACTCACGCATCGTCTCCGAAACAGCATCTTTCAAAGTACCAGTTCCACTTGTAACCGCGTGTACCTGTGCTCCGAGAAGACGCATTCTGTATACATTTAATGCCTGACGCTCTGTATCTTCTTTTCCCATGAAAACTTCACATTCCATTCCCATCAGAGCCGCTGCTGTCGCTGTTGCAACCCCATGCTGTCCTGCACCGGTCTCAGCGATCACTCTTGTCTTTCCCATCTTCTTCGCAAGAAGAACCTGACCTAACACGTTGTTGATCTTATGGGCACCTGTGTGATTGAGATCTTCTCGTTTCAGATAAATTTTCGCCCCGCCAAGATCTTCTGTCATACGTGCTGCATAGTATAAAAGAGACGGTCTACCTGCATATTCATTTAATAATGTATTCAGTTCGTCATTAAATTCTTTGTCATTTTTATAGTAGTTGTACGCCTTTTCCAATTCGATCACTGCATTCATCAGTGTCTCCGGAATGTACTGTCCACCATGGATTCCGTATCTTCCTTTTGTCATGGTTGTCTCTCCTTCTTTCTTGTTTCTATTGTTTTGGTAAATTTATTCATTCATCTGTATACTCTTTTATTTCCTAAGTTGTTTACTGCTTTCAAAATTTCTCACAGTTTTCACAGCTTGAAGAACTTTCTCACGATCTTTCTTTCCATCTGTCTCCACTGCACTGCTCAAATCAATTCCCCAAGGGTGTATTCGCTGTATTGCCTCCGGTATGTTCTCCGGATTCAGTCCTCCTGCGAGGAAATATGGCCGCTTTGTCCATCCTTCCAAAAGACTCCAATCAAATGTCTCGCCGGTTCCGCCTTTTCCGTGATCGAGAAGAATCAGATCTGCACTGCTCGCTGCCGCCGCATCAAGATCTTTTTTTCTCCTGAATCGAAAACGCTTTCATCACCGGATGGTCTGTCAGACTTTTCAACTTCTTTATATATGCCTCATCTTCCTGCCCGTGAAGCTGAGCGATCTGAATGGTTCCTTCATTTAATAATTGTGCGACCTCGCCACAGTCTTTATTGACAAATACTCCGACCGGGCAAATCTGTGATTCAAGATTTTGAACCAGTTCACGAACTTTCGAAATGGATACATTTCTCCGACTCTTTGGCACATCGATGATAAATCCGCAATAATCCGGTTTTGCCTCATTTATATAGGTAATATCTTCCAGGCGGCTCAAACCGCAGATCTTAATCTTGGGCATGTTCATTTTTTCTTGTCTCATACTATATCTTCCGCTAATTCATATCTAGCGGCCTTCCTGTCTGCTGCTTCAACTCCATCAGTGCTGCTTTCCGATCAGATTTTCTCATCAGAAGTTCTCCGATCAGTACCGCATCGGTTCCATTTTCATAAAGTGCTTTCATATCTTCCACTCCGCGGATACCGCTCTCAGATACGAAAACTGTTTCCGAACTGACCAGTTCTCTAAGCCGGATACTGTTCTTAATATCCACTGTGAAATCTTTCAGATTCCGGTTATTTACACCGATAATCTTTGCACCGATCTTCTGTGCTCTTAAGATTTCTTCTTCGTTATGTGTTTCTACCAAAGCAGATAATCCGAGTTCGTCTGCCAGCCGATGATACGCTTTTAACCTGCCATCTTCTAATACCGAACAGATCAGAAGTACTGCCGAGACTCCCATTGCTTTTGCCTGATAAATCATGTATTCATCACAGGTGAAATCTTTTCTGAGTACCGGAATGGATACATTTTGCACAATTTCTTTCAGATACGCATCACTGCCCCGGAACCAAAACGGTTCTGTCAGACAGGAGATTGCTGCTGCGCCGCCTGCTTCATAGTCCCTGGCGATCTCAACATATGGAAAATCCGGTGCGATTAATCCTTTGGATGGAGACGCTTTTTTTGCCTCGCAGATAAAAGACAATCCTTCTGCGAAGTGCCTGTTCGAATGCAGGGATTTGATCTTTAATTCCTTTTTCTTCCGCCTGTCTTCGAACCTCTTCTAATGGAACTATTTTCTTTTCTTCCTCGATCCGCTCTTTCGTGCGCTCGGTAATTTTCTCGAGTATATTCATACTATTTGTTCCTCTTTTTCTTTCAAGTTGCTTCTTCCATTCTCCCCTGCATAGCCGGGGATCAGACTTTTTATTTATTACTTTCTTCTTTAAACTGCTCCAGCTTCTTCAGTGCAAGTCCTTCGTCAATGATCTGTTCCGCTTTTCTTACACCTGCTTCGATTGAATCTGCTTTTCCTGCAAGATAGATTGCTGCTCCTGCATTCAGGCAAACTGCATTTCTCTTTGCTCCCTGCTCTTTTCCTGAAATGATATCCAATGTGATCTGTGCGTTTTCCTGAGGTGTTCCTCCTGTCAGTGCACCTTTTTCGCATCTCTCATAACCAAACTGCTCCGGTGTGATCTCATAGCTTGTAAATGTTCCGTCTTTAATCTCGCAGACTGTAGTCGGTGCACACATGGAAATCTCATCTAACTTATCCTGTCCGTAAACGACCATTCCGCGGACAACTCCTAGATTCGCCATAACTCTTGCAAGTGGCTCTACCAGACTTTCATCATAAACTCCCATCAGTTCCATGTTCGCTCCTGCCGGATTAGACAGTGGCCCAAGAATATTGAATACGGTACGGATACCAAGTTCTTTACGGATCGGCCCGACATATTTCATTGCAATATGATAATTCTGTGCAAATAAGAAACAGATTTGAATGTCTTTGAGAAGCTGTGTGCTGCGCTCCGGTGCGACATCGATCTTCACTCCAAGTGCTTCAAGTACATCTGCCGCACCGGACTTAGAAGATGCTGCACGGTTACCATGCTTTGCGACCGGGATTCCTGCTGCCGCAATCACAAGAGAGGATGTTGTTGAAATGTTAAATGAATTTGCTCCGTCTCCCCCTGTTCCTACGATTTCCAGCACATCCATGTCATGCAAAAGCTTGATGCAGTGTGCACGCATTCCCGCTGCTGATGCTGTGATCTCATCGATTGTCTCACCTTTCATGGAAAGTACTGTCAGATATGCTGACTTCTGAACATCCGATGCCTTTCCTTCCATAATCTCATTCATTACTTCTTCTGCTTCTGTATAGGTGAGATTTTCTTTCTTTGATAATTTTATAATTGCTTCTTTGATCATTTCTTAATTCTCCTTCAATGCTTTTGCATGGTTAATAAAGTTCTCTATCATCTGAAGTCCCTGCGGTGTCATCACAGATTCCGGATGAAACTGTAACCCAAAGATCGGATATTCTCTGTGTTCCATCGCCATAATCTCGTTATCTTCGCTTCGCGCTGTCACAACCAGTTCTTCCGGAAGTGTCTCTTCCTTTACTGCAAGCGAATGATATCTTGCCACCTGGATTGGAAATGTCAGATTCTGAAACAGAACACTGTCTGTCTTTACATCTTTCAGCTGTGATGTCTTCCCATGCATCAGCTGTCCGGCGTGTCCTACCGTTGCTCCGAATGCTTCCGCCATCGCCTGATGTCCGAGACAAACGCCGAGCATTGGAATTTTTCCTTTCAGCTTCTGTATTGCTTCGATACAGATTCCGGCATCAGAAGGTTTTCCCGGCCCCGGTGAGATTACCAGCGCCTCGGGCGCAAGTTCCAGAATCTTTTCCGGTGTGATTTGATCATTTCGAACGACCTTTACTTTTGAATCAATCTGATCTTTTTGTATGCCGCTTATTTCTGATTCTACTCCTGCGATAAACTGATATAAGTTATAGGTAAAGCTGTCATAATTATCAAGTAATAGTATCATTCCAATCCTCCTTTCACAGTTTCCACAGCCTGAAGTACTGCCCCTGCCTTATTTAAACACTCCTGGAATTCATTTTCCGGGATACTGTCTGCTACGATTCCGGCTCCTGACTGTACACGAATGTATCCATTTTTCTTATAAGCAAGACGGATGGAAATGCATGTATCTACATTTCCTGCAAAATCGAGATAGCCGACTGCCCCTCCGTAGATGCCTCTTTTCTCCTGTTCAAGTTCTGCGATAATCTCACATGCGCGGATCTTCGGTGCTCCGGAAAGCGTTCCTGCCGGGAGAATCGCATCTACTACGTCCAGCGCATCTTTATCTTTCCGAATCTTGCCTGTTACTGTGGAACCAATATGCATCACATGAGAATATCTCTGGATTTCCATATATTTATCAACTTTAACTGTTCCCGGCTGGCTGATCTTGCGACATCATTTCGCCCAAGATCTACAAGCATGTTGTGCTCTGCAAGCTCTTTCTCGTCTGCAAGTAGCTCTTTCTCCAATTCCTGATCTTCCTCTTCGGTTACTCCTCGCTTCCTTGTACCGGCAAGAGGAAAAGTGCACACCTGTCCGTTTTCTAACTTCGCCAGCGTTTCTGGTGAAGCCCCTGCCACTTCAATATCATCACTTGAAAAGTAGAACATATACGGAGATGGATTCGAGGTTCGAAGCACCCGGTAGGTATCAAAAAGACTTCCTTTCGCCTTCGCTGTCAGCGGATTGGATAACACGACCTGGAAAATATCACCTTCATAAATGTATTCCTTAGCTTTCTCAACCATCTTGCAATAATCTTCTTTATCCACTCCCGGATGGAACTCTTCTTCTAAAACAAGTGGTCGGGAAATCTGCCTGCGCCCCGCTTCGGATCAATCGTTCCATCTCTTCTAATTCCTGTTTCGCGTTCGTATAATTTTCTTCCAGATCACCTTCCAGCTTCACGCCTGTAATCAGGATCAGCTTCTGTCTGTAATTGTCAAATACGATGACACGGTCAAATAACATCAAGTCCGCATCCCGGAAATCTCTTACTGCCGTTTTTGATGCTGTCTTTCCTGTAGTCTCATTCTTCTCTTCCAGGACCGGCTTCAATGTCGGCTCTGCATATTTGATGTAGTCATAAGAAAAATATCCGACAAGCCCTCCGGTAAATGGAGGAAGTCCCGGAACAACCGGACTTTATATGCTTCGAGAATTTCTCTTAGAACCTTTCCCGGATGGTCGGTTAAAACTTCCCGTCTGGTCTTATCCTCATCTTCATGCCCTTCGCTTATGATCACACGCCCATCGGTACAGGTGATCTCCATCGTTGGTGCATATCCAAGGAAGGAATATCTTCCCCACTGCTGTCTGTCCTCCGCACTTTCCAGCAGATAGCAATGCTTGCTTGCCGCCCGCAGCGTCCGCATCACACTAATCGGCGTAAATGCATCTGCATACAGCTCTTTGCTGATTGGAACTCGCTTGTATCTGCCTTGTTCAGCGTAGGATCTGATTTGTTCTGATGTCTTGTCCATGTGTATTCCTCCTTGAAGTTATGCTGCAAAATAAATTTCTCTTTTATCTCGATAGGAAATATATGTTTATGGTAGAAAAAAAGTCCCTGACAGAATATTCCTATTCTGTCAAGGACGGTAAATCTAAATCTTTTCCGCGGTGCCACCTTGATTCACGGGTACACTCCCCTGCGCTCTGTAAGATACTAACATATCTCCGGCAACTGACGTATGCCCACACGTCACAGAGTACTCGGATTCTCAAATCCTTTGACTGTGCCTCAGCGGTCCATTTGGCAACCTGCATCTCGATCCGGCTCTCAGCTTCCCGGACTCTCTGTGCGCGCATAATTACTTTGATCTCCGCTTCATCGGTTTAAAGCGTTATTCCATTTGCTAGGAGTTTATCACTTTAAAGCGATAGTGTCAATGCACTATTTTAATCTTTTTCGCGAAATTGTTGAAAATTTTCTCAATTTTCTTGTCTTTATTTTCTTTTTCTCTTCCATGCAAATCCGCCAACTCCTGCTCCGAGTGAGGAGAATGCAAGTCCTAATAAGCCAAGAACATTTGCCGGATCACCTGTCTTTGCGGCTTTTGATCCACTTGTTCCTTTGGAGCTGATCCATCCGTAGTTGTTCCGGCCTTCTTTGTAACAGTTGGAGTTGCACTTCCATTCTGGCTTCCATCCTGTTTTCCATTCTTTACAAGTGCTTTGATTGCTGAATTCAACTTATCTGTTGCTTTATCAACTTTTTCCTGGCTTTCTTTTGCATTTAATGCGCTCTTAGCATCTGTCAGGGCACTCTGTAATGCCTTCCAGCTGTCAGCTGTGTAATCAGCTTCTTTCAGGGCTGCCGCTTCACTAATCACTTTCTCAAGGGAAGAGGTATCAACTGCTGCCGGCTCTTCTTTCTTATCTCCCTCTGCCTTAACAAGTGTTCAACAGCTGCATTAAGATGGCTTACTGCCTCGTCTACAGTTGCCTGTGTTTTTGGATTTTTCAGCTCATCCTTTGCTTCCTGAAGTTCCATCTGCATGGATGCCCAGCTTTCTGCTGTGTAGTCACTTTCCGTCAGTGCCTCTGCTTTTGCAATAGCTGCCTCAAGCTCTGTTGTTGTGATTTTTTCACCCTCAGATGCTTTTACAATGTTCTCATCTGTTGCCTGGAATTTGTATGTTACATCATTGTATCCAAGTGCTGTCAGTGTAATGGTCCAATATCCTGTTCCATCCGTTCCTTCCGGAAGTGTACAACGAAGAGAATCTGTCAGTCCAAGCTGGATTCCCATTGCTTTATGCATCCAGTTATCTGCTGCAAACTTTGTTCCGTAAGTAGCTTTTGCATTTGTATATGTGCTGTCATCTCCATAGTAAGTCCATGTAACTGTCTGGAGATTTGATCCAAGATCACCATAATTTCCTGTCAGATCAACTCTTAAGAATTCTCCATAAGATCCGCTTGCTTCTTTTACTGTCAGCCCGGCTTCCTCTGCTGATGGAGCTGTCTTCAGTGCCTGATCTTTGATTCCGGACTCTGATCCATTATTCACTCTTGCAGAGAAACTGAAGGATCCATCCTCATTCTTTGTTGCTGTTTTCAGACCGTTTGTATTCTCTGTTACATTGGCAACCAGTCCTGTATAGCTACCAGATTCTTTTCTGAGTATCCTCCTGCAAGTTCACTTCCGTTTTCAATCACACGATAGTTTGCTTTCAGTGCTTCCAGATCAGATGTTTTTACTTTCACCGGTACATATTTCAATCCAAGTACGTCATACTCTGTCATCTTTGTTGTTGCACCGGATTCTTCTGTGATCTCTCCTCTGTTAAATGTAATCTTGCTTCCGTCTGTCAGAACTGCTGTAGTTCCATCTGTCCAGTACTCTACTGCATACTCTTTTCCATTTTCTGCCTTAATCACTGCATTGCACTGGAAGGAACCTCTGTGAAGTCCATGATTTACGGTAGCTCTTGTTACAGTATCGAATGCACCCTTGTCAGACTCTCCTTTTGAATCCTTTGCATCTGAAGAAGATGTATCTCCTGCTGCCTGCACATTTTCAGCAGCCCAGTACTCTGCCCAGCTAAGTCCTACATATGCGTAAGTATACTCACTCTCCTGGGCTACAGTATAAGTAAATTCACAATCCTTTGCATAGCCTGTTGCTTTCACTGTGATCTTAAATTCCTGTCCATTTTCTGCATTCTTAAACGGAGCTGCAGTTGTATCAATTGTTCCATCTTCTTTAATGATCTTCACTGCACGTTTTCCTGTTGCTGCATACTCTGTTCCGTCAACTGTTACGGATTTGATCTTCTTTACATAAGAAGTTACATCATCTGCTGCATATCCTTCTGCCGCTACAAGTGCTGCACTTTCACTATTAAATACAACCGGTACAGCTTCTGTTGTTAATTCAAAATCTGTCTTAAGATCTGCATATTTTCCAGATTTATCAGATACTTTCAGAGTATATCTTCCTGTCTCAGCGCCCTTTGTCTTATAGGTAAGTACTCCTTCTTTTACTTGAACATCCTCAAGACCTTTAACTGTATATTCTGCCTGATAATCACCAGGAAGGCCTTCTACAGTTACATTTACTTTTCCACTTTTAACATCTGCATTCTCTGCTGCGACAGTTCCATTGAATTTAATTGGCACATACTGATCTGCATCAATCTCATAGATTCCATTATCTGTGTAATATGTGATTTTATTGATCGTCTGGCCCATCATCTTTTCATAATCTTTTGAGTTCAGTGTATTTCCATGAGATGTTGTCACAAATCCGGTACTCCATGCCAGTTCTTTCTTTTTCCAGATATTTTCAAGATGACGAAGTCCGTAGTTGTCTCCTTCTTTTGTACTGATCACAACTCCGTATACTGTATTAACTGTATCTGGGAGTCCATTTACATCTAATTCATAATCTCCATACTTCGTGTCTGTTGTAAAATCGATTGATGCATCACTCAACTTCTGTGCAGTTGCACCTTTCACTTCACTAAAACTGAATGAACCATCTGCATTTACTGTTGCTTCTTTATAATAGGAAGGAGTCTCACTTAAAATATAGTAAGAATAGCTTGCACTCTGGAATAACGCATCTTTTCCGTTATATTCCGTTGTTGTTTCCTTTCCTTTCATGTTCACTGTGATAGAAAGCTTGCTGTCATCTGTAATCTGTGTATAGTTTTTCAGCACAGATGCATCACTGATCTTAACCGGATATGTAATACCTGTAATATCTGTTCCATCACTGTTTACATGATAAGATCCAGCTACAAGTTTTGATCTTGTTTTCGCTTTTGTAGCGGAGGATACACTGTCTGCTCCTGCTACCTGATCAGCTGCATAAAATTCAGAATATGGAATATTCATCAACACATACGTTTCTTTCGCAACTTCTGCCTTTTTCAATGCCTTCACTGCTGCATTCAGCTCATCTGCCGCTGTGTCTACCGCGCTCTGAGATTCTTTTGCTGTCAGGGCAGCTTTGGCTGCTGTCAGCTTCGTCTGCATTGCACTCCAACTGTCTGCTGTGTAATCAGCTTCTTTCAGTGCTTCAGCGGCTGTGATTGCAGCTTCCAGTTTTGTTGTGTCAACTGTTACTGCTTCGTTTGCTGACTTGATTGCAGCAAGTGCAGCTTCTTTCACTGCCTTTGATGTACGTGTTGCACCACTAACAGAATCCCAACCATTAATTGTATCTTCTGTTGCAGCCTTTCCTACAAGCATTTTCTGGATTCCTTTCGATTTTGAAACAGCTTTTGCAAAATAGGAATCACTCTCCGCGTTATATCCTTCCCCTGGAGTCACAGCGATGGCTGAAAACTTGCCATCCTCCACCTTCAGGCTGACTTCAACGTCATACTCATTCCATTCGTCTTCATTTTCGTCATCCTCTGCAGTTCTTGCCACGTGGGCTGTCTTAGTATAAGTACCGTCTTTCACAGCCTGTGTATTTTCTGCCGCAAGGATGGTTGACGGGCAAAGTCCTACTACCATAGACATTGCCACTGCCATGGACATTGCCTTTACTTTCATTTCTTTGTTTTTCATAGAAACCTCCTTTTTAACTAAAATAGTTACATACAGATCCTGCCTGTCGCAGTTCTGCTTTCCTGCTTCCGCATGGATATATTATCAAGTTAGCTTTTGCTAACCTATAACCCCAAAAAAATTTTTACATCTATACTGTCCTTACAGCTTCTTTCTTCACAACCGGTAAAATCTTTCCTGCGACAATTCCTATCACGAATCCTGTTACTGTCCCGGCTACAAGAAGAACCGGCAGATAATAAATCAGTTTCAGATTCTCCACCACTGACATGGCAACAAGAATCTGTCCTATGTTATGAAAGACACCTCCAGTGATACTGACTCCTACAATAGAAATTCCATCCATCTTCTTTACAAGTGCCATCGCAAGAAGGCTGACAACCGCCCCTGCCAGACTGTAAATGATCGACATTCCATTTCCAAAAATAAATCCTGTCAGAAGTACACGCAGTACAGATACCGCCAGTACCTCCGGCGTTTTCAGAAAATAAAGACCTGTTACAGTGACCAGATTGGCCACTCCAAGCTTCATCCCCGGCACTCCAAAATTAATTGGAATCAGGCTTTCTACATAACTAAAAATCATTGCCAGTGCAACAAGCATTGCCATATTTGCAAGTTTTTTATTTCTATTCATACATTCTCCTTTACAGTCGAACAATTGATTTATTTAGAAATTGTATCCGGTAGATCTTCCTTTTCACTTTGAGAATCCTCAGAATTCTCAACCTCTTCTATTTCTACAACCAACTTATGTGGCAGGCAGACAATTGTCTGCGTCCGGTTATTGATCTTCCCCTGCTCTTCGCAATATCCATCTGGACAGTCAGCCTCTTCCATATACGCTTTTCCATCCTCGATCCGGACACGGTTGTAAAAGTCTCCTTCTTGTACTTCGACTACCTGTCTTCATCCAACGAATATCTTCCGTAAACTTCTCCGTCCACCTTGATCACAACCTGTTTTTCCTGATTTTCTTTTTGCTCGCTATCCCTTGCCTGTACATACTGCATCAGGTTCATCACAAGAAACAGTACACATGCCACAAAGAGGACTCCGCTTCCTAATAACAGATCTTTTCTCTTCATCTATTACACTCCTGCCCAGATCATAATTACAAGTAACAGAATTGCCCGAAGAATCGTAAACCAGAATTCATTTCCCTTCAGGCCTTTAATTCCTGTATGGATATGCTTCTTTGGACAGGTATCAATACATTTTTGACATTGGAAACAATCTCCCTCGACTTTGATCGAGCCGTCTTCTGGAAGTCCGATCCCGGATGGGCATTTCTTCGTACATCCACTGCAACCTTTGATGCAATTTTCTCTGTCGCGGTGCAATGCAAAGAACGGAAGCACCGGAAGCAATGAGAATACAGCTCCCATCGGACACAGATTCCGACAGAAAAATCTTTCTTCCAGGCACATTCCTACAATGATAAAAATTAGTAGTATCACTCCCGGCAAATATCCCTGCAAGTGGAAATTTCCTGCATGCAACATAGAAAAAACATCCCACGGGCTTGTCCCTTTTGCCTTTCCGTATACTCCCGCAAAACAAAGTACTGCGATTACGGTCAACACCAGATATTTCAAATAGCTTAACTTCTCTGTGATCTTTTCTGAAAGTAGCACCGGCTTTTTCTTTCTCTTCTTAAAGCACCAGAGATAAAATGCATGAATTCCATCTCCCAGACTTCCGAATGCACACGCGAATCCACAAAAGAATCTTCCGAAAAGAATCGTATACGCGCAGAGAACTATAAGCACCGTTACAAAAGAGGTCATCCCGATTGCCTCGCCTGCTCCTATCTGTGTGAAAATGTATTTCACGCCGGCAAATGCCGCTGTATACACAGATGGCAGAAACAGAAAATAGAGAATCTGAATCAAGGCACGAAGCCAAGTATATAATTTTTTAATTTCTTTTGCTTTTAAATTATGTATATTCAACTTCTTCAAACTACTCTACCGCCTGTTCCAATGCCTGTTCTGTTGCATTTTTAATTCCTGTCGAACTGAACGTTGCGCCGCTAATCGTATCAACTTCTGCACTCTGCGCTTCTATGGTCTTTGGAATGATATCTTCCGCCATTGCAAGATATGCACCGTCTTCCTTCTCAGCGGAGGTCACTTCTACCGCTTCGATCTTTCCATCTTTTACAGTAACTTCTACCGCAACCGTTCCACCAAATCCATCCGCTTCTCCGATATAGGTTCCATCCTTGTATCCTGTTTCACTCCCTGAATCACTCCTAGACTCTGAAGCACTGAAGACAGCTGATGTCTGTGCCTCTAACTGTGCATTCAGCTTTGTGATTTCCTCATCCTTCGCACGGACATCCAACACTTCATTATATCCGAAAAGGACACCGACGATTGCCAGCAGACTAAACAGTCTTACGATAAACTCTTTCATCCTACTGTGCCTCCGTCTCTTCTGGTCTTAAAGCCATTTCCAGTGCCTTTTTGCATCCGTCAATAATCGCATTCGAAGAACAGGTTGCTCTGGATACCGTATCAATTTCTTCCGGCATTCCTTTGGTAATAATCTGGGAAACGACACCTTTTTTGCTTGAAGTTCCATTTGCCGCCTTCTTGATATAGCTGTCATTCGCTGCATCCCCATCTCCTGACACGTCAGTAATGGATACAATTTTGTCATTTCGTATTGTCACCTTCATAGAAAGCTGATACTCTGTAAAATCTTCATCCTCATC
>ENA-OQIO01000432-OQIO01000432.1-human-gut-metagenome-genome-assembly--contig:-NODE-432-length-22794-cov-2.046235_pt1 | contig 22794 bp, 31 predicted proteins | sample MGYA00242573_ERZ504737 | MGnify/ENA primary metagenome ERZ504737 (study PRJEB26092, sample SAMD00036203) | human gut metagenome | host: Homo sapiens | study: EMG produced TPA metagenomics assembly of...
CACTGTTCTGCCTTTGTTGTAAACGCTCTTATAGCGTGTCATATTGTGCTGGCAGCACGCGCATGCCACAAGCCCCTCAAAAATGTTTTCGATGTCAAATGGGCGTATTTCCCCAGACGGCTGTGGTATTCCTCGTGCTTTGGCTTTCAAAATGGCTTGAACCGCGTCAAACAGCTCCTGCTCAATGATCGCTCATGGGTGTTGGGCACAATGATCCACTCTGATGAGGGCATGGTTTTCTGCTTCTGCCCAGCGTGCAGCTTTGTGATTTTTTTGCCCTGAGCCATGTGCCCCAGATACACCGGATTCTCCAAAATATGCTTCACTGTCTGCGTTTGCCACGGAGCATTTTCGGAAAACCTTTTGGCGAATATGATGCCCTGTAAATAACGGTGATAGTTTGGATTGGGGATCTGCTCGGCGGTCAGCGTTCTTGCAATCGCGGCGTTACTCATTCCATCCTTTTTCATCCGAAAAATGCGCCGTACCACCTTCGCCGCGTCTGGATCAACGGCCAGCTTATGCCGGTCCTCCGGGGATTTCACATAGCCATAGGCGGCAAAATTGCCGATAAACTCGCCGCTGCGTTTCTTGGTGTCCAGCGCGGAATACACCTTTTGAGAAATGTCCTTGGCGTAAATGTCGTTCATCAGGTTTTTCAGCGCGATGGTCATGGCCTCTCCGCTGTCCGCCCGGATACTGTCGTAGTTGTCGTTGACGGAGATAAACCGCACTCCCATGAAGGCAGTACCTTTTCCAGAAAGTTTCCGGTTTCCAGGAAGTCGCGCCCAAACCGGGACAGGTCTTTCACGATGATGCAGTCCACCCGGCCTGCTTTCACATCCTCCATCATCCGCTGGAATCCAGGGCGCTCAAAATTTGTCCCGGTTTCTCCGTTGTCACGATAGCAGTCGTACAGCTCCAAATCAGGGTGCTTGGCGATATATCCGCACAGATAGTCGATCTGCGTTTGCAGGCTCTCGCTGTCCTTGCGGTCACGGGTGTCCATGATGGAGAGGCGCACATAAAGGGCTGTGCGGAAAATCCGCAGAACGGCGGCCTTGGGCAGCTCATCAACCGGAACACCCTGTGCGGCTGCTATCTGTTTTCTTCTGCTCACACGCGCCATTTACACCGCCTCCTTTACCGTGGAGGCTGCCTGCGTCGCCTGACGCTCCATATACTGTTCGATATAGGCTGCCGCCGCCCTGTACTCATTCTGGTACTTAAAAATGATCTCAATTCGGTTCCCTTCATAGACATAGATGCGGTCGATGATTTTCACCAGGATTTTGCGCTCCATCACATCCACATGACGGAAGGACTTGAAATGGGCGATCCATTCCCCCTGCGGGGAACCCGCCCGCACAATGGCGTCCAATTCCTCCTGCCGCTTGCTGATGGCCGCCGCAATCGCCTCACACTTTTCCGTGTAAATCCGCTGATACTGCTTGAACTCATCTTCATTCAGCAGATGGTCCACGAACTTCTCATAAGCGGACATTTTGAACCGCATGGTCTGTTCATAATCGGCTTTCAGCTTTTCAAGCTGCCGGTCGATCTTTCTGGCCTCCATGTCCTCTGCGGGGAGGGCGGCGATGAATTGCAGGGTTTTCTCAATATTAAGCACCGTTTCCATGTGAGCGTGGATACAGTCACGAACCGCATCCATCAGCAGGGCCTCACTGATATTATGGGTGGTGCAGGCGGTTTTGTCCGCCCGGTTGGTGGAACAGGAGTAGTAAAAATATTTTTTCCCGCCTGCCGGAACGGTCTTGCGGATCATGTTCTGCTTGCAGTCGGCGCAGAACAAAAGTCCCGAAAAGGGATAGACCGTCTTTTTCTGTACGGCGATTCTGGTATCCCGGCGCAGCAGTCCGCTCACGGTACGAAAATCCACCTCGCTGATGATCGGCTCATGGGCGCCGGGGACCTGATCCACTCGTCCTCCGGTTTCTCCATCAGCTTCTTGATTTTATAATTTGGCCGCCCGGTCTTTCCCTGAACCATCACACCGATATAGAGGGGGTTCTTCAGGATGCGCCCAACCGCTACCGCCGACCACTTGGCCTGCGGGTTGCTCTTGAAGCCGGAGATATATTTCATCCCCAGGGAACGCTTGTATTCTGAGGGAGAGAGGACCCCATCGGCGTTCAGCCGGTCAGCGATCCCCTGCTGGCTCATTCCTTCCAGCTTCCAGCGGAAAATATCCCGCACCACCTCGGCGGCGTAATCGTCCACCACAAGCTGATTTTTGTCGTCCGGTGATTTCAGATAGCCGTAGGCGGCAAACGCCCCTACAAACTGACCCTTTCGTTTCTTGACCTCCAAATGGCTGCGGATTTTCACCGAAATATCCCGGCTGTAAGAATCGTTCATCAGGTTTTTGATAGGCAGCAGGATGGTGCTGGCCTGCCCCTGTGCGTTGGCGGTATCGTAGCCGTCGTTAATGGCGATGAACCGTACCCCGTGGTCTGCAAACTCCTGTAAGACCTTTCCGGTTTCAATATAGTTGCGCCCCAAACGGGACAGGTCTTTTACCACGACGCAGTTGACTGCGCCGGAACGCACATCCTGTAAGACTTCCTGAATCCCAGGACGAAAAAAATCAACGCCACTAAACCCGTCATCCTCCTCTCGGCATGGATGCGGATTTCTGGCATTGATTTCAAAAATTCCGTGATAAATTCCCGCTGATTCTTGATGCTGTTGCTTTCCGGCTTATCTCCATCATCATCAGACAGCCGGAGATAGATGTCGGCGTTATAAACAGCCTGCGCGGTCAAATTTTTCATAACAATGCCTCCAATCGTTTTGTTTGTCAGTCCCAACAACGATTGGAGTGCGAGTTTTGTCCGATTTCTATTATACAGCAGGGCACAGTCAGTGTCCAGGTGTTTTTTTCGGTTCCATTCGTGTCAGGGATTTACAGGTACGGAGATAGCTTTCAAATTGTTCCTCCATTGTGGTTTCCTTGGCCGCCTCGGAAAAGCCGATTTTCACGACGATCTTTCCGTGGCGGAAGCAGTAGGGGTTGCGGATCTGGCGGATGAAGTCCAGCACCCGTTCCTCTCTTGGAAGTTCTGTGTGGATGGATATATCCCGAATATCGACAAGCTGTTCTGGATCGACCGTCTTAATATCAACGGCGGAGAGCGTATCAAGCTCTGCAAGCGTGAGTGATTTCAAACAGGTTCCTCCTTTCTGCCTCTACCAATCTATTCAGAAGGGCGCCTGTCCTATGCCAGAGAACGCAGACCCACGCTGATTGCCAGGCTGTGTCGATCTCCTTTCATTTTTTTTCTTGCTGATCTGCCCGATATATCCCCGCAGTCTCCGGCGGTCAACCGTCCGTATCTGCTCCAACAGCAGCAGGGAGGTAGGGGCAAGGCCCGGCACATCCTCCAACAAAACATGGGTAGGAAGGTGGGTCTTATCCCTTCGGCTGGTGATGGCCGCCGCCACCACGGTAGGGCTGAAATAGTTTCCCACATCATTTTGGAGAATGAGGATAGGGCGCGTTCCGCCCTGTTCTGAGCCAATCACCGGGTCCAGGTCGGCATAGAACAAAGCGCCGCGCCGGATCGCCTTTCGCCGCATAAGAATGACCTCCTGAATATAAGTAAGCCGGAAACAGGGCAGGCCCCGAAAGGCCCGCCCCGCGTCCGGCGAAATTTTCCAATCTGTTTTCTTTCATTGTGCTATTTGTCCTCGACACCCCGCACATGGGAAGTCATCAGCGGCCAGCAGCGAACCAGCCCACGGGAATCTCACCCCTCCGAGGATCTCTCCGAGCTGCCCCCATTGCGTGATCCTGCGGTCAGGCAGGGCTGTGGCTGGACAGGAGTACCATTGTACCCTTTGCCGGTCATGGCCGCGCCGGGAGCTGCCCGGTTTTTACAGACCGCCGTTTCTCGCTCATACAGGCAGGATGACAGCAAGACCAATGAAAGAAAGTAGGTGGGATCTGCTCATCCGTGCCGTACCTCATGGCGCGGCTTCTGAATCGGCTTTTGCTCATCGCACTGGCAAAGGGGAAGTTACCGATGAATGAGTATGCGGTTGTCAAGGAACAGGCGAAAGGGGAAGTTCAGAAAGAACACCTTTCACCCATCGTCCTGAAACCGTGGGGGGTGTCAACCCTGCTCTACAAAAATTTTTTAATTTTCCGATTGGCAAGGTTCAGGGACTTGACAACTGCCTGATGGCTTGTCCTCTCCAGCCTGCCGATCTGCCGGGTGGACAGGCCACGGAACACATGAAGCCGAAAACGCCGTTTCTGGACTTCTGTAAGTACGCCCGCAGCAAACAGTCGCTCCAGTGCAATCCGGGCATAGCGGCGGTTTTGTACTTCTGCCGCCAGTTCCTCCAATTCTTCTTCCAATGGCCGGGTAGAGCAGCAGTCCATTTCCTCTAAACCGTGGATGGACACATCCTTGCGGGTCTGGGCGCTTTCAGCCCGATCCTGCTCATAGTAGATCTCATCAGACAGGGCTTTCAGTTTTGTAAAGTCCTGCGCTGTTTTATCCGGGTTCTCCTTCAGGTAGTCCTCCAGAGAAACCTCAACAATTTCATCATGGAATGCGATAAACAATGTTTGGGCTGTATTTGTTTATCGCATAATCACTTTTGCGATAATCCCGCAATTTTGTACCTCCGATCTGTTTTTTGCGAAAACAGACCGGAGGTGGCGGCGCCCTGCTCCTGTAACCAGGCCACCTATGAAACAAGCGGCTGACTTTGTAATCTGGTACAAAATCAGCCGCTCGAAGGATAAGTACATTGAGAAGCCCAATGGCGTATGGAGCATCCGCAGGCGGAGGCTTGTCCCCGGATGGGGCAAACTCTCTCCCGCAAAAGCGCCGGTGAACGCCGATTGAAAATTGTCCATTAAAAGCCGTGTGTCGTTTAAGAAGGACAAAAAGCAGCTTCTCAATGCTGTGGATTTTCTCATCCATAGCACGCTACTCCTTGCCCGCTTATGCGGACGGCACACAGGCGGCTGGCGTCATCCCCTATTGCAAAATATAATTATGGGCTGAGGCATAGAAGCTCAAAGTCGCCGCCCTTGTTGATATATGTTGTTATAGGGTTAAACTGGGAGAGATCGTATAAACGTCAAACAAAGGACACAGGAGCGAAGGATTTCCCTCCGCTCCTGTGTCCTTTGTTTGACGTTTACGTACATCCTGTTATCCTTTTCCCATCTCATGATTTCTACGCATCTTTCAGCTTATGGAAAGATGCTTCACTGATACCATGTTCCATCCGGCATGCTTCCTTTTCTGCCGTTTGAGGATCAACACCCGCTGCAAGCAATTTTTCTGTGAAGAAGCAGTGACGCTCATATACTGCTGTAGCAACCTGTTCTCCTTGGGAAGTCAAGGCGAGTATACCGCTTGAATCTTTGCATAAATATTTTGCCTTTATCAATTCTTTTACAGCCCTACTTACAGAAGGCTTCGTCACTTGCAAGTATGCTGCAACATCTACACAGCGAGCATAACCACTTTGTTTCCGAAGTACCAGTACAGCCTCTAAATAGTCTTCCATAGAAGAAGATAAAGTCATATGATACGCCTCCCCGTGTTGTTAGGAAATATATGCTTATTTAATGGCGATTTACAGATTTTTCAATCCTATATAAATGTGAATAGAATTGTCACAAGATAGTCTGAATGTCCGTAACTGTTTGTGCTGAGATTACACTGTTCAGGTTCCTATGCCTACTCTATGTGGCGTTCCATCGGCTTACCTTTTCACTCATTCCCCACAGTTTACTGTAAAGACCCTTCTTCTGTAAAAGAGAAGAAGGGTCACCTTCTTCGAGCAACTGTCCTTCATCGAGAACCAGCACTTTATCCACTGTACGAATAGCAGAAAGATTGTGTGCAATAACCACTACCGTTTTGTTTTTTACCAGTTGGTTAATAGCCTGCTGAATCAGATGTTCGTTCTCTGGATCCACGCTTGAAGTGGCTTCATCCAATAGGATAATCGGGGCATCCTTTAGAATCGCACGAGCAATCGAGATCCGCTGTTTCTGACCGCCAGAAAGCGTATGGCCTCCTTCTCCGACCATGGTGTCAAAGCCCTTTTCCGTTTTCATAATGAAATCATAACAATGCGCCTTCCGAGCTGCTTCGATTACATCCTCCATACTGGCTTCCGGCTTCCCAAACCGTATGTTGTTAGCAATGGTATCTTCAAAAAGATACACGTTCTGAAATACCATACTGATGTAGGAAAACACCTGACTGCGCGGCATATCCCGTATATCTACATTTCCAATTCGAACGCTTCCCCTCCCGCAGTCATAAAATCGTGGGATAAGTTTCATGACTGTGCTTTTTCCACTGCCAGACCTGCCCACGAGCGCCGCAGTTGAGTGCTCTGGTATATGAAAAGAGAGATTTTTTAATACCTCTCCTTTTCCATAGCTGAAAGATACTCCCTCAAAGGAAATATCAAACCGTTCAGGAGGAGGAACTTCCTTCTGCAGTTCCTCCTGCGGAAGATTCACAATCCGTTCCAGCCGATCTAAAGAAGCCTCCATAATACGCAGCATGGGAATTTTAGATACACTCTGTTCAAAACCCGAAAACATCGTCATAGAGGCGACAAGCAGCATAAAATAGGATGAGATTTCCAACTTTCCGAAAAGGGCGGCGAATGAAACAACTAGAACCATAGCACAGCCGGCCAAATGTACGAGAACTTGGAAGGCGGATACACCTCTTACAAATCCTCTCTCGACACAGTAGGAATGCTCATTGCTGTTGTGAAAGGCATCCTTAATCCGTCCGGCACGCCTTCCTTTCATCCCATAGGCTTTCGCTGTCATAATCCCTTGGGCGTATTCCAATACAGCTGCACCCAGTTCCGCCTGGGTGTTCTGTCTGAGACTTCCCAGCGTTTTTCCGGATTTCTGCAGAACAACAAACATAACTACAGACGGCGCAAGCACTGCCGCTGCAGCCAGCGCAATCTGCCAATCGAACACAAACAGAAATATACCGGTGACCGCCGTCATCAAGAATCCGTTGACGACCTTATCCAGGATAAACATGACATACATTTCTATAAAACTCAGATCTGTCGTCAGACAGGCTGAAAGATCCCCTAGATTATGAGTATCAAAAAAGGACATCGGCGCATTTTTCAGGATACCTCCAAGCCGCAGCCGTTCCTTCGCTGTCATTTCAAAGCCTGTCCCTGACTGGAAGCGTGCCACTAGATAGCGGAAAACCACCCGGCCAGCCAAACCAGCCAGCAACAGAATAATAACCACCGTCAATTCGCCGCCGTTCAGTCCGTCCCGGCAACTTTCAAAGGCATAAAAATAGCTATCAACGGGAGAATGTTAAACAAAGCCTCCAGAAATCCAAAAACGAACCCCAGAAGAATCCGTGCTTCAAATCGCCAGCTATCCTCAATACCTTTTTAACCAACTTATACATCGGCATCACCTCCCATGCTCCAGTTCTCTGCACAAACACAGGCGTTCCATAGTCTCGCATATTCAGGACAGCCTTCCAGCAGAGTCTCATGCGTTCCTTTTCCCACCAGGACGCCATGCTTCATGACAAGAATCTGTTGGGCTGACACAGCCGTCCGTAGCCGGTGGGTTGCCATCACAACAGTTTTTGGGGACATTAACTGTTGAAGCGCCTTCTGTACCTTGTATTCGTTTTCCAAATCCATGCTCGCCGTTGGTTCATCCAGCAATAAGATTGGTGCATCCTTTAAAATGGCCCTGGCAATGCAGATGCGCTGACGCTCGCCGGTCGACAGAAGCGCACCGCCGGTTCCCACCACCGTATGCAGTCCGCCCTCCAGCCGCTCGACAATTTCCCGGCAGCCAGCCGCATCCACGGATGCCGCCAATGCCTTGTCATCGGCATCCGGCTTTCCAAGCATGATATTGTCCCGGATGCTCATGTCAAACAGAAAATTATCCTGATCCACAATACTCATCATTCCCATCAGTGGTCTTGTGGAATATCTCGGATATCCGTTCCCCCAATGTATATTTTCCCCTTTGAAACATCCCAAAAGCGAGCCAACAGCCGCAGCAGTGTCGTTTTTCCGGAACCAGATTCCCCGACGATTGCTGTGATACCGGAGGGGGGGATGACGACATTGATGTCCTCGACAGCGGTTTCCTCTCCATAAGAGAAAGATATATGCTCGATGGAGATGCCAAAATTCTCTATACGTGCGGGTGTAATGGCATACCTGGGTTCTTCCTGGGCAAGGAAATCTTGTACTTCCTGCTCGGTTTTCACAATCACAGCCACATTATCAATAAATTCCGTGAGTTTGATCAGCGGTGGAATAAGCGCAAACGAAAGTAAAACAAACAGAAGCAACGTAGGAAAAACAATCTCTCCGCGGTTCAGAAGCACCACCCCAACCGGCAAGACGCCCACAATGGCCGATGGCAGAATCACGCTGTAGCGGCGGTGTACGGCCAATTGTGTCTGTACCATGCCAGTGTAAAATCTTTAAAGTAGGTTACCGTCTGCTTCATTTTCTCGAATGTACTCCCAGCTTGATTGAACACCTTGATAACCTCAATGCCATTGAGATACTCCACCACAACTTTGTTAAGGTTGTCGCCTGCCTTCATAAACTTTGCATAGCGTTCACCATAACCACAAAACATCTGCTTCATAATGAGAAACCCAACCGGAAGAGTAATCAGTGCGCTAAAAGCCAAGCGCACATCCATGCACAGCATCAAGATAAAAACGGCAAGAAAAGCGGTTAAGTTTCCGGTCATCTCCGGGATGGCATGAGCCAGCGGATATTCCAACTTTTCCACCTCATCCAGGATCAGGTTTTTGTACTCGCCCGATGATACCTTTCGAATTGTCCCCATGGAAAGACGGTTCATCTTTTCTGTCAGGGATATTCGGATATTTTCTAGAATACGGAAGGCACAGCGATGAGACAACAACGTACTTCCGCCCTGTAAAACGCCCTGCAAAACACAGGCGGCAGCCGAACAGCCAACTAGGAACAACAGGCGTCCAGTATCCAGCAGACCCGCCATATATTCTTTGGCGATCCATCCGATGAGGATGTAGGGTACGATTCCGACGGTCACTCCGAGAATAGATAGACCCGCCGAAAAGGCTAAAAGCCTTTTCTTTCCGCTGGCAAAAGCCAGAATGCCTTTCCATGTGTGATGTTTCTTTCCAGTATTTTTTTTCTGTTCTCCATAGTGACTATCCCTGTTTTGCCTGACGAATACAATCTTCTACAGCAGTCTTGATCGCTTCGCTGGTCAAGGTTGCGCTGGTTACGACATCCACCTCACTGGTCTGCTGTTCCACGATCTGGTCTGGAATCTCTTCGATCGCTTTATCGGCAACAGTGGGTGTCTCGTTATGTTCCAGAATAGTGACCGAGAGAATCTTCTCGCTGTCAAACTCTACCTCGACCATCACATCCCCGGCATATCCAGCTGCACTGGCAGTATAGCTTCCTGGATGATAGATGCCATCTTCACTTGCGCATCCCGCTAAAAACATGGACATACAAATGAGGCTGCTTAATCCTGCGATGAATTTTCTCGCTGTTCTCATAGTTTACACCTCTTTCATATCTTTTGCGAAAGTTTGTCCGCGCACACCGTAAGGAAGGCAGACCGGTACATGTAGCACGGGATGCTGTATTACCTCCGCTTCTACATCAAAAACTTCCTGAAGCATATGCGGTGTGACAACTTCCTCCGGACTTCCTTCCAAATACTTTTTTCCATCCTTGATAGTCACCAGATAATCCGAAAACATAATCGCATGATTCAGATCATGAAGTACCATGACCACTGTCACGCCTTGTTGTACATTCAGTTCTCTGAGAAGCTGCAGGATTTCCAACTGATGGGAAATGTCCAAATAGGTGGTGGGTTCGTCTAGAAAAAGAATACCTGTTTTCTGCGCCAGAGCCATGGCAATCCAAGCACGCTGTCTTTGTCCGCCGGATAATTGATCCATTTCCCGGTCGGCCAAAGCCAGCGTATTGGTGCTTTTCAGCGCCCAACGAACAATCTCATCGTCTTTCGCGGTCAACCCAGACAGCCTTGCGCGATAAGGATACCGGCCATACTCGGCCAGATCCTGTACGGTGATCCCGGCGGGCGTCTGTGCCCCTTGCGGAAGCATTGCCAGTTTCTGCGCGACCGATTTGGTCGGCATACGGTGAATGGACTCACCATCTAAATAGACCACGCCTTCCAACGGGGTAAGCAGCCGCGCCAAGGTCTTCAAAACTGTAGATTTTCCCGAACCGTTTGCACCGATTAGGGTGGTAATTTTGCCGGATGGAATCTTTATCTCAAAATTCCGGAAAACCGGGTTGCCGTTATAACCCGCCGTCAAATTTTTTGCTGTCATATGATACTGCATGGGATCACCTCCTTAGATTTGCTTGCGCAGCAGATACAGAAAATAGGGTGCCGCCAGCACTGAAATGATAATACCGGCCGGAATTTCGATCTCAGAAAGGAGGACCCGCCCCACTGTGTCCGCCAGCACCAGCAATATACCGCCTGTCAGCATGGAAGAAAGCAACAAACTGCGGTGACGCGCCCCGGTAAGACGCTGGGCAATATGCGGGGCCACCAGCCCGATAAAGCCGATTCCACCACTGACAGAAACACAACTCGCCGCCAGTGCCGCCGCCACAAAGAGCAGCAGCTTGCGCTCATGCCCAACCCTCACGCCAAGGGTAGCGGCTGAATCCTCTCCCAGTAATAGAAGATCCAGTACGTTGGCTCGTAAGAAAAGGAGAGGGATCAAGACAATTAGGTAAGGAAGTAGAATCAAGACCTGGTACCAGTCTGTTCCCCAAATATTTCCTACCAGCCAGCGGGAAACCATCTGATAGATGCTGCTTTCCATATCTGCACCCAAGATGGTCATCAGGGCGGAAAATCCAGCCGCAACGCCAATCCCACCAAGAAGAAAATGGGTAGGCCTGATTTTTCCATTTCGCCTTGCAAAACTATATAACAGAAAGGCAGTCAGCAACCCACCAACCATAGCAAATACGGGTTGATAAAGTTTTGCGTCGATATGCAGAGCAGGAAACAGTCCCATAAATAGCATGACAAAGAACCCTGCTCCTGAGTTGATGCCCAAGATACCCGGATCAGCCAGTGGGTTATCAGTGACGGCCTGAAGAGTACAACCAGACAGGGCAAGTCCCATACCGCATAAAGCAGCCAGCAATATACGCGGCAGTCGGATGTTCAGCAGAATCAAAGAGGAGCTTCCCTGTGTTGAGCAGAATACTTCTTCCCATAAAGCCGAAAAATGTATCTTGGAATACCCACAATTGAGGGCCAACACAACGGAGCTATAAGCCCCAGACATAAAATAAACTGAATCAGCACAAACGCCTTTTTTTCCATAATCTGCCCCCCCGTTCCGGTACGGTCAGCAACAGGAAACCGGCACGCCGATGACCGAAACCAGTGCGCCCACTGGCGTATCAAAGGGCGCATGGATCATGCGCGCCGCCACATCTGAAAGCACCAGAAGCACGGCGCCAAGAAGCATAGCGGCCGGCGCTATACGTCGGTAATCCGTTCCAACCAGCCGCCTTGCCATATGTGGCACAATCAGTCCTACAAAAGAAATGCCACCCACCAGGGACACGCTTACTCCTGCTAATATCAGTACGATAGCAAGGCCAAAAATGCGAACCGCTCCGACATTTACTCCCAGCCCTGCAGCGCTTTCATCACCGAGAGACAAAAGGGAAAGTTTTGGGGAAAGCAAAATACCAACTATTTCGGCCGCCAGCAGCCACGGAATAACCATTCTGACCTGCGGCCAGAGTATGCCGGAAAGACTGCCAACTGTCCAAAAGGAAAGATCTTTGGAAAGCCCGAATGCCAAAGATATTCCCTGGCTTAAGGCTGTCAAAAAAGCCGATACCGCCGAGCCGGCCAGAATCAACTGGATGGCTCGGCCTTTTTTCTCTTTGCACCGAATCCGTAGACCATCACAGCTGCCAAGACCGTTCCCAGAAAGGCAGCGCCCATCAGTCCCCAGGCGGACAGTGCGGGGAAAACTGCTGTACTAAGAGCGACTAGGAAGCAGGCCCCCGCATTGATCCCAAGAAGCCCCGCATCCGCCAGAGGATTGCGAGTGATCCCTTGCATAACGGTTCCCGCAAGAGCAAAGGCCGCCCCAGTAACGCAGGCGGCCAAAGCCCTTGGTAAACGCATCTCCAGCATAATTTGTGAAAGCTCCGGGGATGTATTTGGCTGGAATATAGCTTGAACAACTCCCGAATATTTCCGCCCGCAACACCGACGCTTACTGATATCAGCATAGAAATCAGTAAAACAATGGCGGCAGATGCCAAAAAAACGGTATAACCAGCCCTGGAGCGAATCCACTGCCTTGAAGCAGTGAATCGCTCATGCGGCTGTATATTATTTGTCGATATTTTCATGGTTTATGATAGCATTTACCATCTGTTCCATATACATCAGCTTTCCATTGGGTGTAAAAGCCAGATCGTATTGCATCTCGTTTAAGCCGCAGTACACATTTCCGTTCTTAACGGCTTTCAGGTTTTGCCATGTGGGAAGGTTCGCCGTATCGCCGACCGTCCCGTCGTCGCTAAAAAAGAAAATATGATCCGCATCAATTTTAGAGAAATATTCGGCATCCACCACTTCGCCCCAAACACCTTCCGGCACACCAGACGAGACAGGAAGCTTCATCGCATCATAAACCAGTTCCCCCGGACCACCGGTCCGATAAACATAATAAGAACCTGTACGTACCGAATTTTTCTCAATCACAGCAAATGTTTCGTCACCTGTGACCGCTTTTACCTTTTCGGCAAATTCAGACGATTTCTTGTCATAATCTTCCAACCACTGCGTTACAACATCCTCTTTACTAAACCATTCGCCTAACTGTTGAAAACGTCCTTTCCAGTTCACATAATTCATATCATCATTAAGCATGACAGTAGGGGCGATTTCTTTGAGTTGGTCATATACTTTTTCATGACGGATATTCATAATGATCAGATCCGGTTCCAGTTCTGCGATTTTTTCCAAATTCAGTTCTCCAACCGAACCGGAATAATTACCGACGACTTCCACATTATTCTCGGTAAAATACTCTTCGAGATTCGGCGGAACCGTCACGCCGTCAAACATGCTGGTGTTGGCCGAGCCTATAAACGGAACTCCCAGGATAATTAATTCATCCGCAGAACCTGAAACATCTACTACACGCTGCGGATTTGCCGGAATGTCAACTGTCCCTTTCATATCTTCACAGTGACCATTTTGCTCTCCTGAGCGGGACTCTCCTTCGCACCGGGCATTGTTCCAGATGCAGGAGAATCACTCGAACAGGCAGACATTGACGCAACCATTACTATTCCAAGCAGGCCAATCAAGAATTTTTTCATTTCGTCCTCCTATTATTTAGGTGTTTTATATGGTTAGCTCTCTCTAACCTCTATGAAGTATAGTTTTTTTTGTTTTCACGTTCTACCCTTGGACGGATTTTTTTTATCCCCCGGCGGAGAAGATACTTTGCTCTTGACAGGTTAGCGATCACTAACTATAATTGTTAGAAGATAATGAGCGTTTCCCCTTAAGTTGCAAAGGAACCATTGGAGAGTGTTGCAAGTATGTTTGAATTACCATTAGAATCTGAGGTTTCATCAGTCTTTCCAAGTAAACGGGTCGAGGTACGCCCAGGTGTGCAACTTTGGATTTCCTCCGGTACAATGAAGCAAAAATTACAAAGGAAAGCTTCCACCACCTCTTCGATTTTTGAATTAGCATACAGTCAAGAAAAATCTTTGTATAGCGAGTTGGGCCGTGCTTCCGTTGAAATTAAACCGGGATATTCAAATTTAGGTTTCTTAGGCCAGACAACGGGGTATTCGGAATACAACTGCGGTGAGGAAATCAAGTTATATTCCATTTGGGTGGAGCCGCAGACGTTCAATGATTTTTGCCAGGCAGTCAGTGGAGATACAAATCTCGGATTTCATTCTTTTCAAAACATTTCCTGTCCTTATTATTCTTTCAAGCACGATGCGCATGAAGAGTGTCTACTGAACAAGCTCGGTAAGGCGTTAGAATCCTCTAATGATAAACTGAACCGGCTTCTATTAGAAAGCCAAGTTTTAGAATTGCTTTCGGTGAACATCGAAAGGCTCCTGTGTTATGGCAATGGGATCGAACGCCCTCTTCCTGTTTCCGCCGCAGATATGGAACGTCTTCACTATGCCCGCGAGATTCTTCTGCACCGCTTAGATTGTCCGCCTTCCCTTCTAGAACTCTCGCGGCTAATCCAAATGAACGATTTTAAAATGAAGCGCCTATTTAAGCAATGCTATGGAAAGACGGTCTACCAATATATTCGTGAGGAGAGGATGGAAAGAGCTTTTTCCTTGATTCAGGATGGGCGGCACAATGTAAGCCAGACTGCTGTCGCTGTGGGTTATACAAACATTAGCCATTTCTCTGATGCCTTCCGCGCATATTTTGGAGTTTCCCCTCATATGCTGGTGAAACGATGAGATGAGTATATAAGTTTGACGATGTGGACTGAATATCTGAACCTATGAACCTAGTTTGTCATCCTTATTTTATTCGGAGCGTCGATTGTCCTCATCTACGCTACCCGAACTATATCACTGGACATCAGATACTCCAGCCCAAATTCTTTAGCGCCAGGAAGAGTTTATAAGCCCGTTGTCCCTGCTGTTTTAAGCATGGTAACGTATACATCTTATTTGTAGTACCTACTACTTTTCTTTTCATCCGTAAGTATCTGTTCACCTGTACGGTTCAAGGGGGTATAAAAATGGACTGCCCCCCAGTCCACACAGCATCCGGGCGGCATTTTTGCGTCCGGTCTTTATTTTATCAAGTCCATGTGAAAAAGAATAGGCAGGGAACAGAAAGAGGGCAGACTGCTCCCCAGGCGTGGAATCAGGCATAGAGGAAAGGGCATTTTCAGTTTCATCCGCTTCTTTGTCCGGCATAGGCGGTTCCGGCTTTGTGGGCTGCTCCGGCACAGGCGGTTGCGGTGCCTCAACGCAAAGGGTATAAAGGTTGCTGGTCTGGCCGCCGTTTTTGCGCTCGTCAAACCGGGCCTGCTTGATGATGTAGCCAGCCTCCACCAGCTCGTCCAGCGCCCGTTTTACCGTAGAGATGCCATAGCCGCACTTGGCGGCTATGGTCTTGATGGATGGAAAACACTCGCCCTCCTTGTTACAATGCAGGACAAGGACTTGAAGCACCAGCCGCGCCCTCGGCCGCAATTCAGAGGAAAACGCCCTCTCCATGTATTCAAACTTTGCCATTCTGTGACCCTCCCATTCTGATACTCTCTTAGTTACAGCCGTCGTTCTCCCATGATATACGGCTCCACCAATGGCTTATATAGCTTTCCATTGATGCGGTCTGCAAACAGGTCATGGGATGCCTCCGCCATTTCCATCTCGCCGCCGAACAGTTCCCGGCAATATGCCCGGAACTCTCCCGGTACGCTGATGGGCCACCCGGACGCACTTCCCAGGCCCGCCGCAGACCTCCAGCGCCTTGTGAAAAGCCGGAATCTCATAGGGCAGGACGCTCCCGCACAACAGCCGGTGATCCGCTTCCCGGAATACTGAGGTGGGCGTCTGTATCACGCCGCAGTCGTAGATGATAAACTGATAGTCCCGATCCGGCTCATTGGTCAGGTAGCCGTCGATCCCGTCAATGACATAATGTTCGCCGGTAGGGACCGCCTCATAGACATTGAGCAAAAGCTGAAGGTGCCGGTTGGTGTTGACCTCAATGTAGGCCACCTCCGCACCTCTGGCGGTCAACCACGCCGCCAGATTGAACGCTGTCACCGTCACGCCGCTTCTGCGCTGCGCCCCTGCAACGGCAATACGGACATTTTTAGCGTTCCAGCGGTAGGGGATGATCTCGGCCTCCGGTTCAGGAGCCGGTTCCCGCTGGGGTTCCGGCTGGCTTGACACAGGCGCAGGCGTCACATACCGCTGCATCCCTTCATCGGACAGGGCCTCCCGCAGTTCGTCGGCGGCGTCCTCCAGCGTTTCCGCCGTAATCAGGTTCACCACCCCAATGGACAAAAGCCGCTGGATACAGCCGCTCATATCCTCACAGCCGGACAGGATCACGATGATACGGGCGGAAAACATCATCTGAAAGGACCGCAGGGCCAGGGTGAAATCCTCGCCGCTTTCCTCAATACAGGCCGCGTCAATCAGGAAGAACTTGGCCGTGGCATAGTTTCTCATATCCTTGGTGACAAAACTTTTCAAGCTGAACTTCCCAACCAGCTTTTTGGACGGCATGAGCATTTCATGGGCCGCGCCGTCAATCAGCCCGCTTTTCTGGTTACTCGTCAAGTACAGCAGCATACGATGTGCCTCCCATATCCATGTTTTCTACCGCCCTTTCCGGCTCTCCTGTCAGCAGAAGGACAACGCCAACCGCTACAATGGCGATGTAGATCAATAATTCAATCAGTTTATTTCGGTTGTTCATACCATGCTCCTTTAATAGATCGCCCAGAAGGGGCCGCCAGCGGCAGCGCCTTTTCTGGCTTCATCCAGAATAATGGAGAGGTCCCATTCCTGTTCGCTCCGCTTGCGGCTGGCAGGGTCGGCCACCAGGATTTTCCCCTCCGCAGTTACACCGCGCAGGACAATGAAATGCCCGGAGTTGGTAAAGTGCCTTTTGCCATGATCGCCACAACCAGCTTCCCATCCGCCAGCGCGTCTACCATCGCCTGCGGGTCATCCGGGGGAACGCTCTCCCAGGACAGGCCGTAGGCTTCGGCTGCTGCCGGGATCAGGCTGTGGTAAGAGCCGTTCCCTTCGCAGCGGTGTCCATTCGCTACGGACCATTCGCTGAGTTCTACTGGGTCATGGGGCGTCTCGGTCAGGGTCGATGTGACAATCGCCATCGCCGTGGGGCCGCACCCGGCCTCGCCAATCGTGCCGGATGTGCCGTACATGGTATCTGCCCACCGCTCATCCAGTTGGTTGTAATAGATGACCTCCCGGCCCCCATCGGTAAAGATCACGCCCTCGTAGCTTTGGCCGCTGCCCTCGATATAGTCCTTTTCATAAATGCCGAGCTGCTGGTTATAGCCGTACTGGATTTGAAAGTCCTGCACCACACCCACCTCATCGCCCACCAGCCATTGGGACAACATAGAGAACGCTGGTAATCAGGTATAGGATAAAGGCAATCAGGAGCAGCAGGCCCAGGACCGGGGCTAAAATGAGAATGAGCATCCTCCTGCGGCTTTCCTCATCGGTCGCCGCCCGCGCCGCCGCTTGTGCCAGCAGCTTTGCAGTCAACGGATCAATCGCCAAAACAACACCTCCAATCAGCCCATTTCCGCGCCTATGTCCGCCAGCATCCGGTCAAACTGCTGGCGGATTTTTTCCCGTTCCCGCCCGGCACTGTCATCCATCACAAACTCCTTTTCCCATCCTCATTCTCACGCACGGAAACCGCATAATCCCCGTTTGCAATAAAGAAGGAAGTATAAAGAGTTTGGATGGCCGGGGCGGGCATCCGGGAAATCTCAAAGGGCGTGGCGGCGCACTTGCTGTTCCAGGAAAAGAGGTTGCGGGCCGCATCTGCCGTCAGCTTCATCCAGTCATAGTCAAATTCTTCTTTCTTCATCAGGGCGCCAAAGTCAATCCCGTCCGGCGAAAAATACCGCTCCACCTTTTCGGCAAGAGCCGGGTGGGATGCCATCAGGTAGAGGGCCGCCTGATAGGAACAGTCCAGCTCTCCGCCCCGACAGCGCATCGAGGACAGCTTGGTTATCAATGATTCATACCGTTCCGCATGGTTCATAAAAACACCTCCATAATTTCGGGAATAAGTACGGCGGCTGGGTACATCCCAGTCGCCAGAGTGTTACCGGCCGCCCGCCTTGCCCATGTAGGCAAACTTGTAGGCCGGAATCTCAAAATTGACATGAAGCCGCTTGGAGCCGACCAGGAACAGGGCGTGTCCCCGGCGCTTGCTCTCCAATAACTCCTGCTCGGCGTCCGTCAGGTTGTAGAGGTCAGTTGTTTCCTGAAGGTTTTTGCCGTCGCAGCCATCAGGATTTTGTAGCAGGGAATATCCAAAAGTGCCTGCCCGTACATCTTGATCTCCGGCGCCAGGAAATCCACCACCGAATGAGAGATGATCGCCAGGGCGGACTCATATTTTCTGGACCGCTTCTCCACATTCCGCAGGAAGGCCAGGGATTGCGGCACCTGCGGGTCGATCATCAGGTATGCCTCGTCGCATACCAGAAGCACACGCTCCCCACGATTGTTGCTCATCTGCTCCCAGCACCAGGTCAGCAGATTGAAATACTGCGTCCGCTTGATATTGTCCGCTGCGTTTTGCAGGCTGTGGGTATCCAGGCAGACAAAATGGGAGTCTGCCTCCAGTGTGCTGTGCCCGTTCCAAAGGAAGCTGTCGCTGCCCTTGGCGGCGTCATACAGCAGCATGGCAAGGTCACGGAATACCGGATTGTCTGGATTGGCCTCGGCTTTCTTTTCAATCAGGCTGTGGAGATCTTCCATGATGGGGAAATCTGTCGCTTTGAGCTGGCGAATATCTGTGTCCCAGAAGATGCCGAACTGGTTATATAGTTCAATAACCGTCTGCTTCAGGACGGCCTTCTGCATATCGCTCAGGCTCGGCAGATACAGGGAGAAGATGATCTCCAGCGTTTTGATATGGAGCGCCATATCGGACATTCCATTTCCCTCATCCGTATAGAGCTTGTCGGTTTCGTCCTCATCGTCACGGGGCGCCGGTCTGATCTGCAAAAGATTGGAGCGGCCGTTACGCCCGCCGCCTGCGTTCAGCCAGTTCCCGCCCAGGTTCCGGCACATATCCTTGTATTCGGATTCCGGGTCGATACAGAGGATTTTGGTCCCTTTCATATACTCCGACAGCATGATGTGCTTGACCACGGTGCTTTTGCCGATACCGGCCACGCCCATGACAACGAAGCTGCTGTTGGTGCGGTCGTTCCCGCGTGTCCAAGGGTCCAGGATCACCAGCCGCCGCTGCTGTCCTTGGCAAAATAATAGCCCCGGCCATCGCTGTAACCGGAGCTTGCAAAGGGGAATCCGCCCACAAAGGTACTCATGGGGATAATGCGGGAAACAATACTGTCCACCGTCCCGTTGGCGGGATAGGTGGGCGAAATGCTCTGAAACCCCTCCTTTTGCAGATTGGCGAGGGTGCGGACCTTGCATTTCTGAACGCTGAACGCGCTCTCCACACGGCGGCAGATTTTGGAGAAGGCCGCCTCGTCCTGCGCCACCGGCATCACCGTGAGCGACATCATGGCGACGGTTTCGCCTCCTGGTCGATCTTCTGCATGATATGCTCCCCGTCCTCGGCGGCTTTTTCCGCCCGCTGACGGGTCAGCGGGTCTTTGGCGCTGTCGGCGGCGCCCCGCTGCTGGACAATGCTCTTGGAGAGGGCGGAGATCAGGGTGCTGTTATCAATCGGGGTGATCCCCACCGATACAATGGTGCTGGGGATGTTCGTGATTTTGGAGAGCCAGCCCATCTCCACTTTTTGCGGATAGCGGACCGCCCCATAGACCTTTCCCATATTTTCACCGATGACCAGGCTGTTCCGCTTGATTTCCAGCCCCATCGGGGTAATGACATTCAGCAACGCTTCATTGACAGGGAGCGTTTCTTCCTTCTTCTTGGTTCCTAACAATGATACACCTCCAAATCAGCGGCACGAGTACGGCACACCGATATAATCTAAGACAGCGCCCAGCTCCAGCTCATGGATGCAGTAGTGGTACTGCTGGGGATGGGTTTTCTCCATGAGCTGAAACCGATTCGGCTCATGCTCCAGATGAACGCCGTACATACAATACATGCACCCCGATCTGGAAACGCCGGTGGTTTTCAGAGTCGGGGCGCCGTTCCTCTTTTTGACCTCCACAATATCCCCATAGATGGGCGCATAGGGGATGCCGGTCATTTTCAGGTAGAGCAAAATATCTTCCTCCGCCAGAAGGCAAGGGGCTGGCTGAGGGGACGCCTGCGTTCATAGCCGTTGCAGCCAAATTTAAGGTAAGACTGCTCCCGCAGCTTACTCTCACAGGCCAGCACTCCCGTAATGGGATGCGCCCGGACTGCCGTTCAAACTTGTTCAGCGGGGCCTTTTTCATGTGGTAACAGCACCGGGCTGAAACCGCAAAGGGGGCGTCCAGAAGATACTTGTATTTCTCACAGTTGTAGATCGACTTCTTTCCGTTCTTATCCAGCAATTCACCGTTCAGGCGAGCCAAACGGTAAGGCTGGCCTTTCCGTGCGCCGCTGACGGCATCGGACACTTCCTTGGAAATGACCGGATAGCCGTATTTCTCAATGATCTGCGTAAACGGATAGCGTGGGCGAAGCCAAATCACATTGTCTTTCGTTTTTACAAAATCGCGCAGTTCGGGGTATTCCAGCCCCGTGTCCACATACACGGCGGGAATATCCGGGCAGACCTGCCGTGCCAAATCAAGGAGTACCGTGGAATCCTTACCGCCGGAAAAGCTGGTAAAGACCTGCCCGCTGTACGCCCTGTACCATTCCAATATTTTCATCTGCGATACTTTGATCTTTTCTTCGAGGCTCCAACCCTGCATGATGTTCAAATCCTGCCGGGTGTGCTTCATTCTTACACAACACCTACACTTTCTAAAATCGGGATCGCCGCTTCAAACCCGGCGTCCTCCAAATGGACATAGGCCGGGTTGTTCACCAGATTGCACAGCCGTACAATATCCTGCTGCTCCAGAATCTCGGTCTGGATACCGCAGTCGGCAAAATAACCGGACAGATATTTCAGCTTTTGCAGCAGCTCCCGCTCTACACCATCAACCGCCTTGTCCCAGATTTTGATGTAAAACTGCCGTTCCACCACCTCGCCGGAGAGGGCAAACCCGCCCATCTCCACGATCTCATGCTTCAGCAGCTCCTTTTGCTTGATATTGGAGGAAGCTGTGAGGGTAGAGGACAGTTCCGCCATCAGGGGAGAAATATCCACCGGGCGGGAAACCGCCAAAAGCTGAAACGGATATTGGCCGCTGGACAGGCTGACCGTGAGCTGCTTGGCGATCAGCCGCTTTTCATTCTTGCTGAACAGCTCCGTGCTGATGGGAAATATTTTCAGGTACGCCAGCGCATGCCGTCACGGGTGTAAAGGAAGCTCCCGCGAATATCCTTGACATTGACAAACTCATTGGCCGTCATCTGCGCCAGTTCTTCCTTATCCCTGCTCTTGGCTTTCTTGCGCCTTTCTGAAAATTTCAAAAAAAGAAGCGTACCGCCTCCCAGCAGTACGCATACCAAAATCATAATGATCGGCAGCAGCAACCTATCAACTCGCTTTCCTTGCCGCAGTTTACAGTTCCAAATCATCCTCGTCCTCCAGTTCTGGTTCCGGCTCATCAGTATAGTCCGGCAACACATCCTCAACCGCAAATCCAAAACTGTGCCCGCCGACCCAGTCCACTTGAACAGAAGCATACAGTTCTTCAAAGTTTTTGCTGAAATAGGCCAGTTCTTCTTCGCTGGCTCGTTCTGTTTCACCTTCCCCGTAGAGGTAGGTTCCCACTTCCGCATAAACCGGTCGCTTTTCGGCAGGCTTCTCAAATCATCCGGATGATTTCATCCTCCAGGAGATCCTCCGCACAGTCCGGGCTTCCGGGAGCGTAGTATTCTTCCAGCAGGCCGGAATCAGAGGCCAGGGTCACAACAGAAAACATCTTGCTCATTTTGAACCACCACCTTTCCGGCCCCCGAACATCAGCCGCAGAAATTCCTCCGCATCTTTTGCTGACCGCACCTCAAAGGTCACGGCGGAAGGCCGTGGCCCTGTGAAGTAGTCCCGGAAACAGGCGATTTGTTCTTCGGTCAGCGATACGCCATGCCCCTCCGGGGTGTCGCCATAGAGAAAGAATGTCCCGTGAAGCGTATCATTCCCTAACTGGCGATTTACAGGCAGGCCCAGCCATTTGCCAGCGGCGTTACAGCACAAGACGGTTTCGTGGGGCAGGGAGATACATTCGATCTCGCCGCCGACAAGGGTCTGATGGTGTTCCAGGGAATCCTCCAGCACAGCGGTATAGGGTTCCTTTCCCGGCTCAAATATCATCACTTTGATTTCTCTATTGCTGTTCATCTTTTTTCCCTTTCTCATCATGGGTTCCCCGGCGCGATATGCCAGTCATCGTAGAGGGAGCCGCTGATGGTCACAGAATCAGTGAGATTGGCGCAGAGCATCCCTGCCGGGGTCCAAATGTCCATCACATGGGTATTGACTGTATAGCTCCCATCGGGGAACCACACCGACGAAAAATGGACCCGCTGCTTGTAGGTGCTGTAAATATTTTCGGCAAACTGGAACCGTGCTGTTCTTCCGCTGGAGAGCCGGTCCAGCAGGCGCCAGTAGGTCGTATAGTTAAATTCGGGAAAATAGGAACCGCCGTCTGGCCGTAGGTGTAGTGGGACATAGGCGCCGATGTGCTGACCGTGGCGGTGACGGTGTTGCTCACGCCGTAGCCGGATTTCATGGTATTACCGGCCGCCGTAGGCACCTTTTCATCCGGTTCAATTCTTGTGGTGGCGGTCATGGATGCGGAATAGTTATCCCGGAAGAATCATACCAGCTCATCCACCAATATCCGTCATCATCGCCGTGCTGTGCCACACCCAATAGGGTGCACTGTG
>ENA-OQIO01000434-OQIO01000434.1-human-gut-metagenome-genome-assembly--contig:-NODE-434-length-22780-cov-3.027016_pt1 | contig 22780 bp, 24 predicted proteins | sample MGYA00242573_ERZ504737 | MGnify/ENA primary metagenome ERZ504737 (study PRJEB26092, sample SAMD00036203) | human gut metagenome | host: Homo sapiens | study: EMG produced TPA metagenomics assembly of...
TCTAAGATAAATGCACCGCTGATATAAACGCTCTTTGCATCGTAAGTGCTGTCTGTCGTAAACATCTGCTCAATTACAAATAAAAGTCCGACAGCAATCCACACAGCCGCTGCCAGCTGTTTTGTCTGTTGTTTCTTTTTAAATAGTAAAAGGCTTCAAATGCCATCGTCAGCACAAAGAAAACGTAGATAAAGGACTGACGGCATGGCAGGCTGTTCGGATAATGGAATCCGTGCCAGATGAAATTAAAAATGTTAATGTTAAATGCCAGCAAAAAGGCCAGTAAAATACAGAATTTTCCGATACGTTCTCTTGGCTGAATCTTTTTATTCATGGCATACAGCGGAATCAGTAAAAAGATAAAGACACCGCAGTAAATGTTCGGATAGTGGTCCAGTCCCAGATGTACCGGAATGTTTATCAATTGTCTGGTAAGCATTTCAAGCATGGAAAAATACACGCTTAACGTTTTCGGGAAAGACACGTCACTGGAAGCGGATAACGAGAATGTATACAGCTCCGGCAGTAACAGACAGGCAGACAGGCCGCCCGCAAGCAGGAGTATACGCACCAGTGAATAAATTTCTTTAAATAAATGCGCGGATGGCGTGTGCCGTTGTAAGAAACCATTAAAACAATAAAATACAATACAACCGCCATACATACCATGATTGCAATATAGTAATTGGTGAAAATGCAAAGTCCGAGACTGATACAGTACAGCAGGCATTTATTTTCATTGACCAGACGTTCCAGTCCCAGCATAATCAGCGGTACTAAAATAACGCAGTCCAGCCACATAATATTCCAGCTGTATGCGGCAACGAAGCCGGAGAGTGCATAAAATGTTCCGAATAATGCAATCGAACAGCTTTTTGTGTGAAAATGCTTTGCAATATAATATGCAAAGGAGACAGAAGCTGCTGCCAGCTTTACAATAATCATTGCATTCATGATTTCAATCATGGAACGCTGCGGAAACAGTGCAATCAGCCAGTTGGCAGGACTTGCAAGATAGTAGCAAACAGGGAAGTGAAATTCGTTCCCATGCCGATATCCCATGAGTAGGTCAGGCTTTCGCCGCTTCGGATTTTATGCCAGAATTCCGAAAAAAACGGTGCATACTGATGATACATATCAGAACGCAGATAGCAGTTTGAACCAAATGGGAAAATGTCGCGCACATAATACAGTGCAGCCAAAATAATAACCGGAATCAGAAATGCCATTACAAAGGTAATATTACCGCTTGGAATGGAACCGTTCTCATCATCCAGCAGTGAAAAATGAAATCTTTTCTTAGTGTCAGCCTTTGCTGACTTGATTTTCTTTGACAAGATGCGCCTCCTCGAATCATAATAATAATTTATTTTACTATAATGGGAAATTTCTGTAAACATTTTGTTAAATAAAATGTTTCTGGTACTTTCGTTTGTTTTGTGATTTTCTGCTTGTATCTACGATTGATTTCGGTAAAATAAAAAATGAGCACAAAGGGGGCTTTATACTTGTAAAAAATAAAGTATAAGGAGATGTGGTCAATGAAAAAAGAACAGGTTATTAAAGCTGCTGCCATTGCAGCCGTAATTTTAATTTCAGGGGTGTTTTATACAGTAAAACAGCAATCTGAAACCGGGGCAGCAAAGGCAGCGGTTGTGCATACGGAAGAATCTGTTACACAGGAAGAAACAGAAAACACACAAAATGTAACCGGGCAGGAAGAACAGAAAGCACTTTGTTACGTATATATCTGTGGGGCGGTTGTAAGTCCCGGTGTATATGAAGTTCCGGAGCATACAAGAATTTATGAAGTTGTTGAACTGGCGGACGGTTTTACGCCGGAAGCAGATGATACGGTATTAAATCTTGCAGAAAACGTGTTGGACGGGCAGAAACTCTATATTCCCAAGCAGGGAGAAGTAACAGAAAAAGCAGATACGGCACAGGATGTGCAAGGTGTGGGGAAAGTGAATATTAATACAGCAGATAAAACGGCGTTGATGACACTTCCGGGAATCGGAGCGTCTAAAGCGGAGGATATTATACAATACAGAAAAGAAAACGGGTCTTTTCAAAAAATTGAAGATATTAAAAAAATTTCCGGTATTAAAGATGCTGCGTTTAACAAAATCAAAGAGTTGATTTGTGTTTGAGAAAACCTGCAGGCCGGAGGGATGAGGAGAAACATGGCAAACAAAGTTTTAGTAGTGGATGATGAAAAGCTGATTGTAAAGGGATTAAAATTCAGTCTGGAACAGGATGGCATGCAGGTAGAATGTGCATATGACGGAGAGGAAGCACTGGAATGTGCCAGAAAGAATTCATATGATATGATTCTTTTAGATATTATGCTGCCAAAAATGGATGGCATGGAAGTGTGCCAGCAGATACGTGAATTTTCAGATGTTCCGATTATTATGCTGACTGCAAAGGGTGAGGATATGGACAAGATTCTCGGTCTGGAATACGGTGCAGATGACTATATTACAAAGCCTTTTAACATTTTAGAGGTAAAGGCACGGATTAAGGCAATTTTACGCCGGAATTCAAAGGCATCAGCCAAAACGGAAGCAAGCAGCCGGATTGAAACGGGAGATATGCGTATGGACTGTGACAGCCGCAGTTTATTTATCCATGATAAGGAAGTGTATCTTACGGCAAAAGAATTTGATTTACTGGAATTACTGGTGTTAAATCCTAATAAAGTTTACAGCCGGGAAACACTTCTTAATACGATCTGGGGTTATGACTATCCGGGGGATGCACGGACAGTAGATGTACATGTACGCCGTCTGCGTGAAAAGATTGAAGAAAATCCGAGTGAGCCAAAGTATGTTCATACTAAGTGGGGAGTAGGATATTATTTCAATGTTTAAGAATTTAAAACCGGATCGGTTAAAAACTGTAAAATTTCATAAAAAAAGTCTGCCGGAACTTGTAAGATTGGTTTTTAGAAAACTCAAAAGTGCAAGGGTGCGGCTGTTTATGATACTGGCAGTCTTTTCAATTGTGCCACTGTATTTCGTGGATGTCATGATTCCATATTATTACAGAAGCTCCATGATTAAGGACAGAAAGGCAGACCTGCAGACGAAAGCAGCTGTCGTTGCCGGAGAGTATGCGGATTTTGAGTCGCTTGCCGAGGCAGAAAAAGCCGGTATGTATAATCAGATGGTGCGCTACTCCGCATTTGAAACCATGCGTATCCGTGTTATTAATACGAATTTTGTCATACAGTCGGATTCTTATTCTTTTGAAACAGGAAAGACGATTATTAATTCACGTGTCATCAGCGCATGTAATTCCAAAAAGAGTTTTTCAGGATATGATAAAACAACCGGAACAATAGAAGCTGTTGTGCCGCTGTACAATAAAAATAATGAACTCATGGGGGTACTTTCTGTGGGTGTTGATGTTTCCGAGATTGATAAGTTCCAAAGCGAGGTTAGTTACCGTACCGGAATTATCCGAACGGCATTGGTAACGATACTGTTGGCAGGAGCATATATTATATCCAAGCTGTATGGAAAGACATTAAGAAAGCAGTTCCATACGGTCGAGGAAATTGCAAACGGACATACAGAAAAAAGGCTCAGCATAAAAGGTGACACACAATTACAGGATTTTGCCCGCAATTTTAATCTGATTATGGATAAGGCAAGTGTATTAGATGAGAGCCGTCAGGAATTTGTATCTAATGTGTCACATGAATTAAAGACGCCGATTACATCGATTAAGGTGCTGGCAGATTCCCTGAATTTGCAGGAAGATGTGCCGATTGAACTGTATAAGGAGTTTATGCAGGATATTGTCAATGAAATTGACCGCGAAAGTAAAATTATTGACGATCTGCTTTCGCTTGTGCGGATGGACAAGCCGTCCGGTGCGATGAATATTTCGTCTGTGAATCTGAATGAATTAATGGAGATTGTACTTAAGCGTTTAAAGCCGATTGCACAGAAAAAGAATATCGAACTGCTGTTTGAAAGCTTCCGCCCTGTCGTTGCAGAAATTGACGAAGTCAAGTTTACACAGGTTGTATCCATCTTGTTGAAAATGCGATAAAGTACAACAATTTAGACGGCTGGGTGCATGTAGCCCTAAATGCCGATTATCAGTATTTTTACGTGCGTGTAGAGGATTCGGGGATTGGTATCCCGAAGGAAAATCAGGATATGGTATTTGAACGCTTTTACCGCGTGGATAAGGCACGTTCCAGAGAAACCGGAGGAACTGGGCTGGGACTTGCAATTGTAAAGAAAATTATCCTTATGCACCACGGAACGATAAAAATGCACAGCGAAGAAGATGTAGGAACGACATTTACGGTCAGAATTCCGTTAAATTATGTTCAGTCCGATACAGAACAGGAGGGACGGCTTTCGTGAAAAAAATAGTTGGATATATACTGGTTTTATTGCTGGCTGTCAGCAGTTGTTTTGCGTATACCGGATGTCAGAAAAATACATCGGAAAGCCAGGTGTATAAAGTTTACTATATGAATAGTTCGGCCAATAAACTGGTAGAAAAAACATATAGAACGGAAACATCAGATACGCTGGTGCTGATGCGGGAATTGATGCAGCAGATGAATACACGTCAGAAAAAGGAAGACTGTGAAGTCATTAAGCCGGAGCAGGTCCGTTTAGACCATGTGACATTTGATTCGTCCAAAAGCACGGCGAATATTTATTTCAGCAGGGAATATAACGAATGTGACAATTCGGTTAAACTGCTTTTAAATGCGGGAATTGTAAAAATGCTCACACAGATTAACGGTGTTTCTTATGTGCAGTTTTATGCGGATGGCAGTGTAGCGGAGTACCCTGACGGAACGCAGATCGGACTGCTGTCCATGGAAGATTTAGTCGATGACTCGAATGAAGCAATGGGAAATATTGAATGGAAGAATCTCAATTTGTATTATGCGGACAAGCTTGGAGATAAACTGGTAAAAACATCGGTTGCAGTCGCTTACAGCAAGAACGTATCCTTGGAAAAAATGGTTGTAGAACGGCTGATTAAAGGTCCTTCTGATACGTCGGTATATGCAACACTGCCAACGGATTTAAAACTGCTCAATATTTCCGTAAGCAACCGCGTGTGTTATGTCAATTTAAGCACGACATTTTTAACGGAAATGGTTAACGTGTCCAATGAAATACCGGTGTATTCTATTGTGAATTCATTGTGTGAACTGGATAGTGTGGATGCTGTTAAAATTATGATTAACGGGGACTCCAGTAAGACATTCCGTGAAAGCATCAGTTTAGATAGTACATTTACATTTAATGAAGCAATTGTAAGTTCATAAATGCATTATGCATAAAACAGGAGGGGATTTTATTAAAAGACCGATGGTATTTGCGGCACTTGTCACGGTATATATTGCGCTGTGTATGACTGCTGCAGGCAAAATATATCTGCTTTGGGGGCTGCTTGTTATGACGGCAGCAGTTTTGGTAATTGTTAAGAGAACAGGCAGGAAATGGACTGTCTGCCTGTCCTTTCTTTTTTCTTTAATTTCTTATGGAATAATCTCTGTCCGGTCAAAACCGGCATCCTTTGATTCCGTTATACAGCAAAAGGCACAAAAAAGTACGGTTACAGGAACGGTCTGTGCCGTGGAACAAAAAGATGGATATGACTGTATTATATTAAAAAATACAACGGTATCCATACAGAATAGCGACAAAACTGAAAATCCGGAAGAAAGAGCAGGAAAGATTCTTGTATACATTATGCAGAATGTAAAATCCGCTGTTCATACATATTCTGATAAAGGCGGGGTACAGGGGGATGGACGAACTGTGTCAACAGTTGACTTTGCACCCGGAGATAAGCTTTTAGTATCTGGAACATTAAAGTGTTTTGAAACTTCACGTAATGAGGGCGGTTTTGACAGCAGAAAGTATTACAAATCTATCGGGATTCATTATAAAATGACAGCTGAAGATGTGACGGTGCTTACCAGGAAAAGACAGACGGCAGGCTATTTGTTATCAGAATTCCGCTTGAAAATTAAAGAAGTCTATGAACAGATTGGCACAAAAGAAAAGGCAGGTTTGTATAGCTCGATTGTTCTTGGCGACAAGAGCAGTCTGGATGGTGATATTAAAAAGCTTTACCAGCGTAACGGCATTGCACATCTGCTGGCAATCAGCGGACTGCACATATCGCTTGTGGGAATGGCATTATACAGGCTGCTGCGCCGCTCAGGAACGTCATATGTATTTTCTTTTGCGGCAGGAACGCTTTTTATAACCGGATATGTTCTGATGACAGGAAATGCGCTGTCAGGACTGCGGGCATTAGTGATGTGTCTTTTGATGATGTATGCACAGGTGCTAGGAAGAACATATGATATGCTGTCTGCGTTAAGTACAGCAGCAGTGATGTTTATCTGGAATAATCCATACGTGTTGTATAACAGCGGTTTTTTGCTGTCTTTTTCTGCAATATTGGGAATTGCAGTCGTTCTGCCTGCGTTGAAACGTGTTTTTCTGCCGGATCGTCCGCAGAGTAACCATGCAGAAAAACGGTGTTTTATAGATACACTGAGAGATACTGTAAAAGCTTCTTTTTTAACCAGTTTTTCTGTTACGGCAGCAACGCTGCCGGTCATTTTGAATTGTTATTATGAATTTCCTTTATATAGTGTATTTTTAAATCTTCTGGTGATTCCGTTGATGCCGCTTGTCATGTTATGCAGTGTGAGTGCTGGCGTTACAGGACTTTTTTGTAAACCGGCAGGTGTGTTTTTACTGGGAACAGCCCATTTTATTTTAGAATTTTATGAAGTTTTATGCGGAACAGCTGGAAAACTGCCGTATGCAAGAATTGTTGCAGGAAAGCCAAAGCTATGGCAGTGTGTAGTATATCTGTTGGTTTTGGCACTGTTTGTCGTATTATCGCATTTTCCGTCGGATTTTTGGCAGAAACTTCTTTTTAATGCAACACACAAAAAGAGGGAAGGAGCTGCACATTTTAATAGAATGACAAAAAGCACAGGAAATACAGAACCTAAAAATACAAGAACTATTGAATCTGAAAAAACAACAAAAGGTGAATGTGCTGCAGAATTAAAAAAATCAGCAGAGAACACAAAAAACAGTGAAATATTCAAAGATTGTAAAAAAGTGTGAGCTAATATTTTTAGCTGTTGCTATCATGATTATCATGCTGCCGAAAAGCCGTCTTTTGAAATTGACATGCTGGACGTGGGCAGGGGACGGCATCTATATGATGACACCGGAAGGTGAAACGTATCTATTTGACGGCGGGAGCAGTGATGAGAAAAATCTGGCAGAAAATACGCTGGTACCGTTTTTAAAATCCAAAGGTGTTGCGCGGATAGATTATGCACTGGTCAGTCACACCGATACAGACATATCAGCGGCATTATGGAACTGATGCAGGGAGATGAAATTACTGTCGGGGCAGTGCTGCTGCCGGAGGCATTGAAAAATTGTGATGATGCAAATTATATTAAATTTATCAAGATTGCGCAAGACTGTAATATTCCGGTGTGGCATGTCAAAACCGGAGATTTTGTCGGAAACAGTCAGGTTACGGTGCAGTGTCTTCACCCGGAAATATCATACCACACGGATTCAGTGAATGATATTTCAGCGGTTTACCGGATTGACTATGGAGAATTTTCTATGCTGATGACGGGGGATGCAGGAATAAACGTTGAAAATGAATTGCTGGAAAAAGGTGTATTATCGCCGGTTACGATTTTAAAGACCGGTCACCACGGCTCAAAAAGTGCCAGCAGTGAAGCATTTTTAGAGGAAATCCGCCCACAGGCGGCACTGATTTCATGCGGGGTCAATAACCGTTATCACCATCCGTCGGAGGAAGTAATACAGCGTTTTAAAAAAATGGATATACAGACAAAGGTAACGGCGCAGTGCGGTCAGATTACCGTTAAAAGTGACGGAAAAACTTATCGGCTTATGCAGTGGCAATAACGGCAGGAATATGTTATGATGGTTTCTAAAGCGGAAGCAGGCTGCTTAGAAGTGAGGAAAGTGTGAAAAATCCTTAAATCTAAGATTTTTCACAAGACAGATTGATGAGGCAGGTGTCATCAATCTGCCTTATCGCAGGACTGAATAAATTCAGTCCGCGAATCCTCCGGCATTGGAAGGCCTGCGGAAAAGAGAGATTAGTGTGAAAATATGCTTGATAGCATATTTTTCACACAGCACTTTGTGCCGCAGGCGCCACAAAGTCGCTTTTTATCGCAGAGCCAAATAAGATTTGGCTTGCGATCCTCCGGCATTAAAATGCCTGCGGAATGGAGATTATTGTGAAAGTAATTAATGAACAGATTAAAACAGGGGAGTTTCAGAGCGTATATCTTTTATACGGTGAGGAGGAATATTTAAAAAAGCAATACCGTGATAAGTTAAAAAAGGCAATCATTGGGGACGATACCATGAATTATTCTTATTTTGAGGGAAATAAAATCGTGGTAAAAGAAGTGATAGATATGGCAAATACACTGCCGTTTTTTGCGGAGAAGCGGTTAATTATCATTGAAAACAGCGGCTTTTTTAAATCTTCACAGGAAGAACTGGCAGATTTTATAAAAAATATGCCGGATTTATCTTATTTTGTTTTTGTTGAATTCGGAAGTTGATAAGCGAAATAAAGTATACAAGGCAGTCAGCACGGCAGGATATATCTGTGAAATGAAACAGCAGAGCACTTCCGTACTTGTGCAGTGGATTGTAACCCTTTTAAAAAACGAAGGGAAGACCATTGACCGTCCGGCGGTCGATTTGCTGCTGTCCAAAACCGGCGCAGGCATGGATTTAATCTATGCAGAGGTCGAAAAACTGGTCTCATACTGTATCGACAGACCGCAGATAACCGCGGAGGATGTTGAAGCCGTATGTACAACACAGACCACGAGCCGTATTTTTGATATGATTACGGCGATTGCAACCAAAAAGCAGAAGCAGGCATTGGAGTTATACTATGATTTACTGCTGTTAAAAGAACCGCCGATGCGTATTTTATATCTGCTTGCAAGACAGTTTAACGGCATTTTGCAGGTCAAGGAATCATTAATGCGTGGCAATGCCAATGCGCAGATTGCAAGAGAAATGGGGGTTGCACCGTTTATTGTCGGCAAATATGCCGCACAGCAAAATATTTGAAAGCGCACAGATAAAAGAAGCACTCCGGGATTTTGCGGAAACAGAGGAAGCGGTAAAGACCGGTAAAATAGAAGACAAGCTTGGTGTTGAACTGATGATTATAAAATACAGCCAAAAGTAAAAGTAAAAAAAGAAGCAGATGTGAGTGGGTGACAACATCTGCTTCTTTAAAATACATTATAAAATTAAGCCATAGCGTTTACAGCTTTTGTAATGCGGGAAACCTTTCTTGCAGCTGTGTTCTTGTGGTAGATACCCTTAGAAGCAGCCTTAGAAATTTCGCCGATAGCAACTGGTAATGCAGCTTCAGCAGCAGCCTTATCGCCTGCAGCAACAGCAGCGTCAACCTTCTTTACATAAGTCTTAACTCTAGACTTAACAGCCTTATTTCTATCAGCTCTGATCTGACTTGTTAAAACTCTCTTCTTAGCAGATTTGATGTTAGCCAATCCGTACACCTCCAAAAAAATTATATTTAAAAGATTAATCTGTTTTGCATTAAATCCGGACACGGACGTTCTAATGTAAACATACTACTGTATTATAGCGGGAAGGGGAGAGGATGTCAATAAAATTTTCCATTTTTTTAACGGATTTTTAAAAAGATACGACACATACTAGTATTAACTTCTAATGGCAGATAAAAAACTGAACATGAAACTGCCACTTTGTGAGATTGGAAAATGGAGGGCAGTTAAAAATGAAAAATGTATTTGAAATCAGAACAGACCTTGCATTAGAGGTCAATGAGCAGGTTAATAGGGAAAAGGGAAGATTAAAAGGTGTTATTATAAATGAAATGAAGGATAATAAAACAGGGATTAAGGTCACGGTGCTTGAAATTACCGGGAAAGAAGGTGTCAAGGCACTGCACCGTCCGGAAGGAAAGTATATTACAATTGAAGCCGGAAAGCTGGGAACAACCGATGATGAATACAGCCAGCGCACGGCAGTTATTCTTGCCAAAAATCTCGAAGAACTCTTGTCAGGTATATCCGCGAAAAAGAAAAAGCGACTGTTTTGGTGCTGGGACTTGGCAATGCTGATGTGACAGCCGATGCACTCGGACCGGATGTTGTAAAAAATATTGAAATTAACCGCCATTATGCAAAGGAAGCCGGTATACAAGTTGCAGTGGCGGGACTGGCACCGGGTGTTATGGCACAGACCGGCATGGAAACGGCGGAACTGGTGCGTGGCGTGGTGCAGCAGTTAAAGCCTGATGTTTTAATTGCAATCGATTCGCTGGCGGCGCGGGACAGCAGCCGCTTAAATACGACAATCCAGTTATCCAGTCAGGGAATTCATCCGGGGTCCGGTGTCGGCAATCACCGTGTTGGCATTACGGAAGATGTTGTCGGTGTGCCTGTGCTTGCAATCGGAGTGCCGACCGTGGTGGATGCCCCGACAATTGTCAATGATACGATGGAAAATTTTTTAAAAGCCATTGCACAGTCGAAAGAATTAAAGTCTGTCAGCCGTATTTTTTCAGAATATTCCCCACGGGAAAAATATGAATTGATACGGGAAGTCATTTCGCCGGAAATGGTGAATATGTATGTGACACCGAAAGATATCGATGCCAATATCAAGGCAATCGGGCATATTCTTGCAAGAGCGATTGACATGGCGTGTGAAAATTTGCAGATGGTTGGAATTTAAAGGTATATCCGGCGGCAGAACAGAATAGGATAGTGTTGAACCTGGAAGAGGGTTTAATTAAACAGCCGGAGTTAGTGTGAAAAATAACGCTGATGCGCTTATTTTTCACACCACTATTTGTTTCTGAGCGAAAACAAATAGCCATGATTGCAGATGAGAAATCGCCTACGCGAATTTCTCATCGCATCTTCGCGACAAGTCGCTCAGAATGGGTATTAATATGAATAAAAATAAGTACAGGCTTACAGGGGCTATCGTAATATTTTGTGCGGTGTATAGTGTTTTGATTTTCTGGAATAAGACAAATATGAAGACGGTTCTTACAGAGGTCTGTAAAGAACTGCTGTTACAGACCGGTGTACCGTCCTATGCCTATATTAAAAATGTGGACAATGACGATTTCACATTTTTTGAAAATGTAATCAATGATATTTGTCCTATTAATGAGTATTTAATGGCAAATGAAAATACAGGGGCGGTTTACACTGCGGCGGATGGCATTGCACAGGGAAATCCGGCGCAGGATTCGGAAAACAATTCCGGTAAAGCTTCCGAAAATGCTACGGATGCGCAAATCTCAGCAAATCAGACAGACCGGACGGTACCATCGCAGGAAAATACTTCAAATGCGGCACAGCCGGATAACAGTGCGCAAAATGCAGACACACCGGCACAGCAGGGAGAAAATGCGGATACCCGCCAGGTTATTTCAAGAAATACGGTAACAGGTACGGTATTTTCTAAAGCCCAGCTATGTGATTTTTCGTTTGTTTCCAAATTCTATACGGTAACAAGCATTACATCGTTGACAGAAAATATTTTAAGACCGGAAGAATTTTTAAATAAAGATTTGTCTATTACAAAGGATGTCACCAAGCCGCAGATTTTGATTTTCCATACCCATTCGCAGGAAACATTTTCAGATTCCGTGGCAGGTGACCCCACAACAACGATTGTGGGGGTGGGCGACTATCTGACAGAACTGCTGACACAAAAGTACGGTTATCAGGTGATTCATGATACGAGTGTTTACGATTATGTTGACGGTAAGCTTGACAGAAGCAAGGCGTATACATATGCGGAAGAAGGCATTGCAAAGATTTTGCAGGAAAATCCGTCGATAGAGGTTGTGATTGATCTGCACCGGGACGGTGTGGCGGAAACCACGCATCTTTTAACGGAAGTTGATGGCAAAAAAATGGCTAAAATTATGTTTTTTAACGGTTTAAGTTACAGTCGTGTCAATGGGGATATCGGCTATCTGTACAATCCGTATCGTGATGACAATCTGGCGATGAGCTTCAGATGCAGCTGATTGGAAAGGCTTATTATCCGGATTTTCTGAGAAATATTTATGTCAACGCATACCGTTACTGTCTGCATGAGCGGGGACGTTCCATGCTGATTGAAGCCGGGGCACAGACCAATACGGTAGAAGAAGTTAAAAATGCCATGGAGCCGCTGGCGGATATTTTAAATAAGTTTTTAAGCGGTGAAAAAGTATATGAATAAGAGTTGATAAAATAAGACATTTGCACTATACTAGTAACGAAATGCAGTGGTAAAATGCATTTTATAAATGATGATGTTGCAGACATTACAGTAAACAGGCTTTTTTATAATCCGTTCTTTGGGGCGGGTGTCGCAAAAGAGATTGGATTTTCAATGTCTGCGGAATGGAGAGTTATATGACATTAGAACAGTTAGAGCCAAAAGAAGTATTTCATTATTTTAAAGAAATTTGTAAGATTCCACACGGTTCAGGAAATGTAAAGCAGATTAGTGATTATTGTGTTGATTTTGCAAAACAGCACGGATTAAAATACAGACAGGATGAAAGTCTGAATGTAATTATCTGGAAAGACGGTACGTCAGGATATGAAAACAGCCCGGCAGTTATTTTGCAGGGACATATTGATATGGTTGCGGTAAAAGAAGAAGACTGTACAAAGGATATGGAAAAAGAAGGACTGGATTTAGAGATTCAGGACGGATATTTATCTGCAAAACAGACTTCACTCGGTGGGGATGACGGTATTGCGGTTGCATACAGCCTTGCGCTGTTAGCGTCTACGGATATTCCACACCCGCCGCTGGAAGCCGTATTTACCGTTGATGAAGAAATCGGTATGCTGGGTGCTGCGGCAATCGACCTGTCTGATTTAAAAGGAAAAATCATGCTGAATATGGATTCCGAAGATGAAGGCATTTTCCTGGCAGGCTGTGCGGGCGGCGCTTCTGTACGCTGTGATATTCCTGTGACAAAGGGAACAGAAACTGGTGTCAGACGTACATTGACCTTAAAGGGATTTACAGGCGGACATTCCGGTACGGAAATTATCTGCCAGCGTGCCAATACGAATATCTTAATGGGCAGAATTTTAATGGAATTAAACAATGAAATGTCTTTCTTTGTGACATCAATTTCCGGCGGTGAAAAAGATAATGCGATTGCAAAGGTCGGTAAACTGGAATTATTAATCCAGCCGTCGGATGCGCAGACATTTACAGAAACTATGGAAAAGATTACGGCAACATTAAAGCGTGAATACGAAGCAACCGACCCGGATATGCAGATTGTGATAACAGAAGATAATGAAGAAAAAGAAACGCTCGTATATCACCCGTCCTGCACGATGAAGTTAATGCTTGCACTGGTACATCTGCCATACGGTGTTGTAAAAATGAGCAATGATATTAAGGGGCTGGTACAGACTTCTTTAAATCTGGGTATTATTCAGGAAACGCAAGACTGTGTCAGACTGTGTTATTCTGTAAGAAGCAGTGTAGGTTCCGAAAAAGAATGGCTCATTGAAAAGCTGTACAGCCTGACTGAGTTTTTAGGCGGAAGCTGTACAATAGACGGTCCTTATCCGGCATGGGAATATAAGAAGGATTCCAAGCTGCGCGAGATTATCTGTGAGGTTTATGAAGAACTCTATCATGAAAAACCGCTGATTCAGACAATTCACGCAGGCGTGGAATGTGGACTGTTCTCTGAAAAGATTCCGGGATTGGATTGCATTTCATTCGGTCCAAATATTTTGGATATTCATACAACAAATGAACATCTTGATATCGCATCCGTAGAAAGAACATGGAAGCTGATTCTTGAAGTGCTTGAAAAACTTAAATAAGGCATTGGTACAGCAGTTCAACCGCTCTGGCAATCGTATCTGTCTTTAAGGCAGAATAATTAATAACGAGCGTGTGGTTTACGGCAATGTCCCGATGAAAATAATACTGGGAGAGGCAGGTGATTTTAAGACCTGCCTCTTTTGCTTTTTGTGTGAGCTGTTCATTCACTCATAGACGTATCTACTTTCATCAGGAAATGCAGACCGGCATCCTTTTCCTGAATAGTCACAAGTGTATCCAGCGGGCTTTTTTTAATGGCAGAGATTAAAAAGTCACGCTGATTGCGGTAGTAAATGCGCATACGGTTGATATGTTTTCAAAATGTCCTTCACGGATAAAGCGTGCCAGCGTGTACTGTTCAAAATTCGATACCGTACAGGAATAAAAGCCGAGCCGCCGGTTAAACTGTTCCATTAACGGGAGCGGCAGAACCATATAACTGATACGGATTGTCGGTGCGAGACTTTTGGTAAAGGTATTCATATAAATAACTTTATTCATGACATCAATGCTTTGCAGTGACGGAATCGGTTTGCCAAGTAGGCGGAATTCACTATCATAATCGTCTTCAATGATGTATCTGGAAGCTCTTTGGAAGCCCAGCCTAACAGTTCGTAGCGGCGGCTGACCGGGGTTACGATACCGGTCGGATAGTGGTGTGACGGCGATAAATGTAAAATGTCCGCATTGCAGTCAGAAAGCGCCGCCATATGAATTCCTTCATTATCTAAAGGAAGACACAGACAGTCTACGCCGTGACTTTCATAAATCATGCGGATTTTGCTGTATCCGGGGTCTTCAACGGCAAAGGTCTGATCTGTTCCGAAAAGCTGGATTAAAAGACCGTACAGGTATTCCGTACCGGCACCGACAATAATCTGTTCCGGCAGGACTTTCATGCCGCGGAAATCGGACAAATGCCGTGCTATGGCTTCACGCAGTTCTAAAATGCCGGCAGCAGGAGAAGGGGTCAGCAATTCGCTGCTGCAGTCAGACATGACTTCCTTCATCAGCTTTGCCCATGTATAAAAAGGAAAATTGGCGCCGCTTGCGTGATTGGTCGAAAAGTCAATCTGATAAGAAGTATCTGCATCAGGTTGTTTTGAAAGTGTTACATTTTCCGTAACTGATGATTTGAAAGAAGTAGTTACAGAATCTGTTAAAGCTGTATGGGTGGCAGACAAAAAATTTGCATTTTCAGGCTGTGAATGTGAATAGGAAGCAGCAAAAACAGGCTGTCCTACAGCCGCAATATCGGTCACATAGTAGCCCTTTTTGGGCAGGGAATAGATGTATCCTTCAGCAATTAACTGGGCATATGCATTTTCAACGGTAATGGTGCTGATGCGAGATTTTTGGCAAAAGAGCGTTTGGAGGGCAGTTTGTAATCCGGTGCAAGTTCACCGGATAATATATCATTTTTAATACATTTGTATAAATGCTCGTAAAGGCTGTCAGAGCCGGTATTTTCAAAAGAGTAAGTAAGCATATGGTTCTCCTTGTTGTAGTATATACTAGAAATTATAATCGCTTGCGACAGGAATGTAAATGCTTATTCATAATAAAAAATAGCAGTTGACAAATATCAAAAGATAGAGTATATTAATAACAGATTTTCAATAATCCTTTCACAGGCAGTATTTTGTGAAAAGGTTCTTAAATTCAACTATGGAGCAATCCATGAATCAGCGGTATGTCCGGAATAATCCATTATTTATTTGTGAATATCTTGAATTTTCAAGTATATTTAAATTAATATTTTATGCAAAGGAGAGTAACATGGAGTACGGGGATTTTTTACAGTGTGTACAGGAGTATGCAAAAAAAGAAACAGGCAGAGGAGGTGTTGTAAGCATTAATCATGTTATCAAAAATAATGGCTGTGAACTGGACGGTCTGGTCATTATGGAAGAAGGAAAACATATATCGCCGACAATTTATCTGAACGGGTTTTATAAACAGTATCAAAACGGCAGGACGGTAGAGGATATTGTCAGGGAGATTCTTCGCATATATAATGAAAATAAAGATAATATTCAAATTTGTCCGGACTGGTTTCAGGATTTCGATAGGGTGAAACAAACCATCGCATATAAAGTCATTAATTATTCCAAAAACGAAAAATTATTAAAAAAGATTCCGCATAAGAAGGTATTAGACCTCGCAGTAGTATATTATTGCCTGCTCAGCCAGTCAGAAGGAGAAACGGCAACGGCATTAATATATAACAGCCATCTGGAGGCTGGCATGTGACAGAACAGCAGGTGCATGAAATTGCTGTCAGCAATACGCCGGGCTTGTTGCAGAGCCAGATTTATCCGTTGTCTTCCCTGATAGGACTCGTATTAGAGGATTTAAAAATGGAAAAGGAACTGCTTATGGCAACGGAAATGTATGTGCTGACCAATAATACAAGGCTTAATGGTGCAGCGTGTATCTTTTATGAGGATGTCTTGAAAAAGTTTGCTGATACGCTCCAGACAGACTTATACATTCTTCCCTCCTCCATCCATGAGGTGATTCTGCTGCCCAACTGGCACGTTACGATGCGATGAATCTGGAGGATATGGTGCGGGAATCAATACTGACGGCGTATCAAGGGAAGAAGTGTTGTCTGATAATGTATATATATACTGCCGCAGTGACGGATTTATTACGATGGCATTTTAAATACCGGATTTTTCAGCCGGAATGCTGTGTGGTATTTAAAACAGAATCGGCATTTATGCAGGATATTGGGGATTTAAAGAAATATTACACATCAATTTCTGATAGAACAAAAAACAGCGGCAGTAACACTGCCGCTGTAAAATGGATGTACATGATGGGGGTCGAACCCACGGCCTTTCGCTCCGGAGGCGAACGCTCTATCCACTGAGCTACATGTACGAACTTAATTATTTTACAACAAAAAATCATTTTTTGGCAATGATTAATTGAATTAAATTTTATTTTTTTGCAACATATCTTGGCAATACGGCATTGAATTTCTAAAAAGGCAGCCCACAAAATGACCCTTATCTCCGGGCATACAGGAGATACAAAAAATGTTCCTTGACAACTAAATATTCAGCCGGAGAACAGATTGTAATGGACAGGAACGGATTCCCACGGTATAATAAAAACTATCACACATGAAAGGGGAAAGCACTATGACAAAATCAAAATTATTCAAATTAACAGCTGTAGCAGGAGCAGTTGCCGCACTTATGTTTACGTGCGCAGTAAGTCCTGCAAAAACATATGCAGGTGAATCATCAGAACAGAGATTCATCGACAGTTCAAAGGAAAGCCTTGTCCTTGACGGCGATACATGGCACTGCTACAAAGACGGACAGATTGACTACGAATATGACGGTATTGCCTTAAACGAATACGGCTGGTGGAAGATTAATAACGGAACAATTGATTTTGACTATACCGGCATGGTTCAGAATGAAAATGGCTGGTGGTACGTAAACAACGGCTGTGTGGACTGGACTTACAGCGGCATGGCATTAAATAAGTACGGCTGGTGGAAATACAATAACGGATTCGTGGACTTCGGGTATAATGGAATTGCATTAAATGACTACGGCTGGTGGAAGTTTACCAATGGTTCAGTTGATTTTAATGCAAATGGACTGGTTTTCGATGAAGCAACTAATACATGGTGGTATTTTAACGGCGGTGCGATTGATTTCGCATTTGACGGTATGGCATTAAATGACTACGGCTGGTGGAAAGTCAACAACGGTTCGGTAAACTTCGGCTTTAACGGCTTATGCAGCAACGAGTATGGCACATGGAAGTTTAATAACGGAACGGTTGACTTTGGCTACAACGGATTTGCCGCAGACGGCGAAAATACATGGTACGTCGTAAACGGCAGGGTAGCGACAGAATACTCCGGCACGGTAGACGGTAAGGAAGTCAGAAACGGTCAGGTGATGGATACCATTGTAATTCAGGTCGTACACCATGACAGGGACAGAACGGGAGCGGTTACAGAATCTGCTAAGGATACAAGCGGTTTGGTTGCAGATATTGAATATATTACAGTCCCAGTAGACAAGGAAGGCAATATCACAGAGCCGGTGTATGTTACCTATTGGAAGCCAGATGATTGGAAAGGATTTACATCAGGTTACATCGTTACGGCAGAAGTTTTTGAAGATGGTATGATGTGTAATTATAAAGACCAGCCAAATAAAACGGATATTCGTCCGTATATCAAAGAAGGTACTGTGAATCTGTATCTGTCATGGTTTACAATGTAAGAATACAGAAAAAGAAAATTAAATAGTAAAACGTGCAGTCGAGGCAGAGTTATATTCTGCCTCGATTTTTATTTTTTCTGTCTGTCATATTTTTATTGCAGGCAGAAAAAGATGATTTTTATGGAAAGAGAGGAAGTTCAATGAAGATGAAAAAAGAAAAGATACGGTTTAAGCCGCTGGCGGCGGTTGTATTTGTGGTAGTACTGGCGGTGGTGATGCTTGCATCTGCATTAATCAGTGCAAAGGCGGCACCGCTTACCTGGCAGGATATCTGTAACCGCGGAGAAAGTGACCTGACAGCGGTGGCTGCATATGATTTAAAAGCAGGCTGTAAAGACTATGGCTGGAACCAGACGCTTGATGCCGGTCCGGATGGAACTATTTATACCGGCACAAACCACCATTATGACAACGTTGTAGGGGATGAACTCAGCCGTGTCATGTATGCGCATAAGCTGCGTGTGGCAGACGGCATGACGGTCAGCATCGTTGCGGCACAGAATGATACGGAAGATGAAGGCGGACTGACCTATATCAAGGGAAACAACTCTGGTAATAACCTTTACTTTTACTGGTCGATGGGTGAGTATGATGCTGACGGCAACGTGGTGTTTGACGGGGACTGGAGAGGTGTGAATGAATCATGGACGGTCGGACAGGAGTTAAACCATTCGTCTTACGGTGCAAGCGGCTATCCGTCAGGTGTCTCCCAGTCGGACCGTGAAAGCCGTGTGACTTATGTCATGCCGGTATTCCGCTGGGCAAAGGGAAGTCTTGCAGTCGGAGGAGGTTCAGAAAATACATTCAATCAAGGACAGTTGGCTAATAGTTTTGAAATTATCCAGCTTGTCACCAAGCCGTTTACCTACACATTCTATGCGGACGGCGGCGCATTCAGTGACGGCGGCAGTGTTAAGAGCATGGAGCGCCTTGGCATTAATAATGTCAGTGTGCCTGCAACACCGACAAGACCGGGTTATGTATTTACCGGCTGGAAGATTACATCAGCAGGCGGAAAGCAGGCAGGAAAGGTATACGATGCCGGACAGCTTGCAACAATGCTTTCAGACAGCAAATACTATTCATCCCTGTTTGCCAATGCCACATTTGAAGCCCAGTGGACACACGCAGACCAGTTTGTAAGCTACATGGGAAACGGAGCTGACAATACCGGTGATTACGTCATTTCCTATAACGCAGAACCGGGCATTGATAATAAGTACAGTGCATTCAACTTCAAAAAGACCGGATATTCAGGAAGTGGAAACTGGACGAAAAAAGACCAGTTTATGAATACGACAGGAACCGTATCAGGAAGCGGCAGGGAAAGTATGCCGCAGCTGTCCGGGCTGACATCAATCCGTACAAAGTGCGACGTCAGACATAAATGCGTGGACATTAATGCGGCAAGTTACGATAACGGTGCCAATGTACAGATATGGGACTGCATAAACGGCAACGCACAGATGTATGCATTTCAATATGTAAAGACCGAAAACAATGTGCCGTACTGGACAATCAGAAACAACTATTCCGGCAAGGTGCTTGACGTAGACGGGACAGCAGCCGGTGCAAATGTCCAGCAGTATGCATACCACGGCGGCGATAACCAGTTGTGGACGTTAAAAATGGCAGGGGACGGATACTTCTACATCTGCTCAAAGCTTGGAAACTGTACTTCACTGGATTCTTCCTCACTGGTGCTTGACCTGTGGGGATATAGCACAGATAACGGGACAAATATTACAATCAGCGGTTATCACGGCAGCGACAACCAGCAGTGGTATCTGTGGGACAACACCATCAACTTATCGGCAGAGTGGACAAACAGCAATTATAAAGTGGACTACAACGCAGACGGCGGTACGCTTCTTGATGAAAACGGAAATGCGACAACAGATACGGTAAGAACATACGAATATGACAGAACCTATGATTTCCTGAAAGCCAAAAGAGCCTACACCGTAAGCTATGAAACCAACGGCGGCACGGCAGCAATTAACAGTTCAAACACCGATGCGCCGGGAACATTTAACGGCTGGAATGAACAGCTGGACAGCAATACCACTCACGGTGAGGTAAAAGGCTGGGACGGCTGGTCGGTCGGCACATGGAACTGGGCGGCATATTATAACGGCAACCCGGACCTTTTAAGGGCAACGAATAATACGTATGATACCATGTGGGCAATCCTGCATTACCGGGAACACGGTATTGATGAAGGCAGAACCTTTAACGGTGCTTCCTACTGGCTGCCTGCATTAAGCTTTAAAAACCTGACGGCAAACGGCGGAACGGTAAATGTAAAGGCAGATTATACAAACGGCAGTGTAACGCTTCCAAGGGCAGAAAAAGCTTCCGTTGAGATTGATGGAAAAACAATAAGCTATACTTTTGACGGCTGGTATCTGGATGCCGCCCTTACAAATCGTGTGGGCGGCGCAGGCGATACCTATACACCGGCGGGAAATACAAAACTGTATGCGAAGTATACAACGGATTCAATTGAGAATAATTACACTGTAACTGTAGAACATTTCCTTATGGATACAGATGGAAAGTATCCTGATACGCCATATGAAATTACAACAAAACTATACAAATCCGGTGCAGAATTAAATGTAATCGATGTCGCAAATGATTATGACGGATATGAATATGATTCTGAAAAAACAAAGACCGCAAACGGACAGTTACCGGCAACAGTAACACAGGATATTACATTACAGGTATATTATATGCGCAACAGATACACGGTTACGTATAATGTATCGTCAAACGGCGGTAACTGGTCTGACAACAGTACAAAGCCGGTTACAAGGGATTACTACTGGGGACAGGACGTTGACCTTACGCTTACAGCACAGAAAACAGATTATGATTTCTTAGGGTGGAATACAGACAGCACTGCAACAGAAGCAATTACAAGTCTTACAATGCCGCAGGAAGATGTAACACTGTACGCATTATACAGCGGTGATGTAACCGCTAAATTTGTAGACAGTTTAGGAGTAAGAACCGTAACAGGAACACGCTATAACAATACGAAAGATGTTGTTATTACAGTTCCTGATATAAGAGATTATGACTGGAGCAATGTAACATCGACAAACACTATTGGTTGGAACAGTAATACAGACATTAACGCAGCGGAATCAAAAAAAAATGAAATAACAGCAGACACGATTACAATAAGCAGTAATGTAACTTATTATGCAGTCTATTCTGCACAGGTAACTCTTGAGTATGATCTTAACGGCGCCGATGAGAGCCAACAGCCGGAATCGGTAACAGTAACGGCATATACCAATGCCTATGACCTTACGAATGCATGCGGAGAAAAAGTGACACTTGCGCAGGCGGTAAAGCATACGCTCGAAGCACAGGAAGGATATATAGATTCTTACGTGCAGACAGCGTGGGCGGAAAATTCGTTAGACGGAAAGTCGTATGCTCCAGGAGGAGAATACAATCTTACACAGAATACAGTAATGTATGCGCTTTGGGACGGTGAGATAAAGCCGATTACATACACGATTCACTTTGACGGTAATGGTTCAACCGCCGGAGAAATGGCAGACATACAGGCGAAATATGATGAACAGATAACACTTTCGGATAACGCTTATGTCCGGACAACGGACTGGGGTGACAGTACATTTATGGGCTGGAATCGGACAGCCGATACCAAAACAATAGAATTTTCCAATCAGGATATTGTAAGCAATCTGTCTTCTACAGACGGTGATGTAGTAGTCTTATATGCCATTTGGGATGATTGCCCAGAAATTACGGCAAAGGACAGATACTTTACGCTTCAGGAAGCTCAGAACGGTCTTATTACCGAAGAAAAGCTTCTTGAAACAGCTTCAGCAGCGGATGATATAGATACAGATATCAATGATAAAATCTATGTCAAGTATTATTCAGAAAATGAATGGAAGCAGTTTACCACTAAAGGAAGTTCCCTTATAAAATATGAGGTGATAGACAGCAGTGGAAACGTATCCAACTGCACAGCAACAGTCTATATCATTGATACAACAGCGCAGGAAGTAGATGACAAAAGATATGCCCGTTTTATCAATGAGCGGTATTATAACAAATCTTTTGAGGAAGGCGGGCTTGAGGATAATTCAATCTGGAAGCTTCCGGAGTATGCCGAGGTATTAGAAGATGCCATGCAGAACCGTATAAGCCTTACAGAAGAACAGAAGACTATTCAGATTCTGGGGAATACCTATACCGTTACAAAGCCTGGAAGCATATCACGCAACCACGTATACCAGATTTGGGAGTTTGCTCCACAGGATATTAAAGATATCAAGGAATTCGTAAATGTACACGGTTTAGGCAAATATAAAGAAGAAAATGCACTTACATTGTTTCATCAGGATTTTGTACGGTGTATAAAACCATAAAGTAAAATATAGAAAAAGCCGCTACTAAGCGGCTTTTTCCATATTTACTATTTAATATTTTTTTTTTAATATATCGCCATATTAAAAAATATTGACAATATTAAAAATAAGTGATATATAATTATAT
>ENA-OQIO01000435-OQIO01000435.1-human-gut-metagenome-genome-assembly--contig:-NODE-435-length-22772-cov-1.900817_pt1 | contig 22772 bp, 27 predicted proteins | sample MGYA00242573_ERZ504737 | MGnify/ENA primary metagenome ERZ504737 (study PRJEB26092, sample SAMD00036203) | human gut metagenome | host: Homo sapiens | study: EMG produced TPA metagenomics assembly of...
TTGTGACAGACACAACGGCCTTCATTTTCCCTTCTTTCGCTACCTTCCTCACACGTACATCTGTAATATTCATTGCTACTTGCCCCTTTCATTTCGCTAACCGTATCTGCGGAAATCTGATCTTCTGCATTTATAATACGTAGCGTTCGTTTTTCTCTACGACGATCTTCACTTCTCCTTCTTCGCCGCTGTAATATGAATTCGCCCGGATGGTATCCCGGCTCTCAACAATGCAATTCTCAATATGCGTATTATCTCCAAGATATACGTCATTAAGGATCACAGAGTTTTTGATCACACAGTTATTTCCTACAAATACATCACGGAACAGAACAGAGTTCTCCACGGTTCCGTTGATGATACATCCGCTGGATACCAGACTGTTCTTCACAGTTGCACCCGGATTGTACTTAGCAGGAGGTACATCTGCGATCTTGGTCTTGATCGCCGGCTCCTGTTTGAAGAAATAGTTCCTGATTTCCGGTTTCAGGAAATCCATGTTTGTCTGATAATAAGCCTCTGCAGTAGAGATATTATTCCAGTAGTTATCGATCTTATATCCGTAAATCCTCTTCAGATTTTTGTAACGGATAAGAATATCATTTACAAAATCATGCCTTCCTTCCTGGGCAGCACGCTCGATCAGTTCGATCAGCTGCCTTCTTCGGATGACATAGATACCAGTAGATACCGTATTATAGGAGGAAACGATCGGTTTCTCCTCAAATTCCTCGATCCGACAGTCCTCATTCATGCGAAGAACACCAAATCTCTCAACCTGGCTCTGATCCTTGCATGTAGTACATACAACGGTAACATCTGCCCGCTTTGCGATATGATACTCCAGGACTTTATTGTAATCCAGCTTGTAGATTCCATCGCCGGAAGCGATCACCGCATAGGGTTCATGACTGTTCTTTAAAAAGCTCAGGTTCTGATAGATCGCATCTGCAGTACCCTGATACCATAAGCTGTTATCTCTGGTAATGGTTGGAGTAAAGACATAAAGTCCTCCCTGTTTTCTTCCGAAATCCCACCATTTAGATGAACTTAAATGCTCATTAAGGGAACGGGCATTATACTGTGTCAGCACAGCAACCTTCTGGATATGTGAATTTGCCATGTTGCTGAGGGCAAAGTCGATCGCGCGGTAACTTCCTGCAATAGGCATTGCCGCGATTGCTCTTTTGTTTGATAATTCTCTCATGCGGTTATTATTACCGCCTGCCAAAATAATACCTATCGCTCTCATTCTTTCCCACCGTCCTTTGCTGCAATTACCTGGCCGGCTGCCAGTTCTCCGTCAGGGTAGTCTTTCTTTTGTTGTAACACCGGCGATAGCGGTATTCTTACCGATTTTGACACTGTCCGGAATCACGCTGTTTTCGCCGATAGCCACAAGTCCAAAGGAATATACAGCCGGTTTCAGAACATTCGGTACCTCCTCGCCGCATCCGATCACAACATTATTTCCGATGACAACATCTTCTGCCACGATGGCTTTATCCATAACAACATTCTCACCAACTGCTGTATTCTTCATGATAATAGAATCACGTATCACACTGCCCTTGCCGATGATAACATTCGGACCGATCACTGAATTATGTACTTCACCATAGATTTCTGTTCCCTCACCGATGATACACTTGTCCACAACTGCATCTGCGGAAATATACTGTGGCGGGATCACATCTCCCTTGGTGTATATCCTCCAGAATTCCTCATAAAGATTAAACTCCGGAATGATATCGATCAGCTCCATATTTGCTTCCCAGTAAGAACCAAGAGTTCCTACATCTTTCCAATAGCCGTTGTACTCGTAAGCAAAAAGGCGCTGTCCTTTCTCTTTACAGTACGGAAGGATATGTTTACCGAAGTCGCAGCCATTCTGATCCTTCAGGCGATCAGTGCTTCCTTAAGAACCGGCCATGAGAAAATATAGATACCCATGGATGCAAGATTGCTGCTTGGATGCTCCGGTTTCTCCTCAAACTCAGTAATACGGCTGCTCTCATCAGTAACCATAATACCAAAACGGCTGGCTTCCTCAATGGGAACCGGCATACACGCAATTGTAATATCTGCCTTGTTCGCCTTGTGGAAATCCAGCATCACTTCGTAATCCATCTTATAGATATGATCACCGGAAAGGATCAGTACATAATCCGGGTTATACTGCTCCATATAAGCCAGATTCTGATAGATCGCATTGGCAGTTCCTGTGTACCATTCACTGCTTGTGCTCTTCTCATACGGAGGAAGGACTGTGACACCGCCTTCATTGCGGTCAAGATCCCACGGAATACCGATACCGATATGTGTATTCAGGCGGAGAGGCTGGTACTGTGTCAGCACACCCACCGTGTCAATTCCCGAGTTAATACAATTGCTCAGTGGAAAATCGATGATACGATATTTACCACCAAAAGCGACTGCCGGCTTTGCAACCTTTTCTGTCAAAACTCCTAACCTGCTGCCTTGCCCACCGGCCAAGAGCATGGCAATCATCTCTTTCTTAATCATTGCGATCACCTCTTGTATGTTATGATTATTCCATTATAGCATACTTTACTGTGTTAGTGAACATTTTTTACAATTATTTTAGCTGTATTTTACTTTTTTTTATCGCTATTGTATATTATAAATTGGTAAGACTCATCATTTTTTTCATTCCTCTGGTAATTTTCAACATTTTTCGATGTTATTTTCTGGTTACTTTTATATTCCGGAAAAAACCGCTTTTTTAGCCAAAAGAACCACTTTTCAATTGTTTCTGTTGGCGTTATAATAAAACAGACAAAAGAGCTACGAAAATAACATATATATAAGGAGATTATTATGTATCAGATAGACTTTCATAAACCGCTCCATATTCATTTCATCGGGATCGGAGGCATCAGCATGAGCGGCCTTGCCGAGATCCTTCTGGAAGAAAATTTCCGGATTTCCGGTTCCGATGCCAAATCCAGCCCGCTGACCCGCACACTGGAAGAACGTGGCGCTGTGATCTATTACGGACAGCGCGCTTCCAACATCAAGGATGATGTAGATGTGGTTGTCTATACAGCAGCGATCCACCCGGACAACCCGGAATTTGCCTGTGTGAAAGAAAAAGGGCTTCCAATGCTCACCCGCGCAGAGCTTCTGGGACAGATCATGCGGAACTACGATACACCGATCGCAATTTCCGGAACCCACGGAAAAACCACTACTACTTCCATGGTTTCTCATATCCTTCTTGAGGGTGACTGTGATCCTACCATCAGTGTTGGCGGAATCCTTCCTGCTATCCACGGAAATATCCGCGTTGGAAATTCTGAGACCTTTATCACAGAGGCATGCGAATACACCAACAGCTTTTTAAGCTTCTTCCCTAAGATCAGTGTGATCCTGAACATGGATGCCGATCATCTGGATTTCTTCAAGGACATCGATGACATCCGCCATTCCTTCCGGAAATTTGCAGAGCTTCTCCCTGCTGACGGTACTCTGATCATCAACGCCGACACACCGGAGTATGAAACGATCACCCGGGAGCTTCCATGCAATGTTCTTACCTATGGTCTGGAGCACGATGCCGATTACACCGCAGCAGACATTACCTGGGATAAATACGGACATCCTTCCTTCTCCGTTCTCTTCCGGGGCAAAAAGATCGGCAGCTATTATCTGCGTGTACCGGGTATCCACAACGTATCCAATGCACTGGCAGCCATTGCCGTAGGACGCCTTCTGGACCTTCCGGATGACGTGATCGTCAAAGGTCTCGGAAGCTTTACCGGTACAGACCGTCGTTTCCAGTATAAAGGTGAGATCGGCGGTATCACCATCATTGATGATTACGCGCATCATCCAACCGAGATCGAGGCAACCCTTCATGCTGCAAAGAATTATCCGCATCAGAAGGTATGGTGTGTATTCCAGCCTCATACCTACACACGTACCAAAGCTCTTCTTCCGGAATTTGCAAAAGCGCTGACTCTGGCCGATCATGTTGTACTGGCTGATATTTATGCCGCACGTGAAACAGACAATCTTGGTATTTCTTCCCAGGATCTCCAGAAACAGATCCAGGAACTTGGAACCCCCTGCGAATATTTCCCGACTTTTGATGAGATCGAGAGCTTCCTCTTAAAAAGTTGTGCACATGGTGATCTGTTGATAACTATGGGCGCCGGAGACGTTGTAAATATTGGAGAACACCTTCTCGGAAAATAATTATCCACATTATCCACATGCTTATGCACATTTCAGACGTGCCTGGCATGTGGATTTTTTTGTGTATAACCTACTTGACATAATTCAACAGCCAAATCCAACAAATACCGTATTTTTCTTACAAAATTAAGGTTTTTGTTAGTTGCTGATAATGTTATCCTCGAAGTTTTCCACACTATCCACATTTTCCACATGGAAATTGGTGCACAACTTCTGTGAAAATAGACTATTCTCAAGTAAAAGCGGTTGTGCTATAATCCTTTTTAGCATGGCGGACTTTGGGATATCACCTGAAATATCTGCTGTATTTTAGAAAGGGAGCTGCTGATCATGAGCCTGATTTCACTTCAGAATTCCTCTGAACTGGGGGTAACGATTCTTTCCAATCGCTTTATTGACAATTTCATGCCTCGTGCCAACGGGGAGTTCGTAAAGGTATATATCTACCTTCTCCGGATGGTATCTGCCACTCCTTCTTCTTTCAGCCTGGAGCATATGGCAGACAGCCTTTTCTGTACGGAAAGAGATATTTCCCGTGCACTGAAATACTGGGAAGGTGAGAAACTGATCGCATTAACCTATACTGCAGATCAGAAGCTTTCCGGTATCACTTTGCTGGAACCCTTTGCGGATACCGGTCATAGAGAGAGCAGCGCTTCCGTGGATACTTTCACCGGTTCCGGCAATTCTGCTTCCGTTTCCGGGAACACGGATCCGGGAGTCCCAAGCTCCGCTGATTACATTCTCAGTCTCACTCCTGACCGGATTAGAGAACTTAAGCAAAACGAAGAGATCAGTCAGCTTCTCTATATCACAGAGCAGTATCTGACCAAAACACTGACGCTACAGAAATGCAGAAGATCCTTTTTTTCTATGATGAGCTCCATATGTCTGCGGATCTCATCGAATATCTGGTGGAATACTGTGTTTCCAGAGGCCGCAAGAGTATGCGTTATATTGAAACTGTTGCACTCGCCTGGGCAAAAGACGGCATCACCACCGTCGAGATGGCCCGGGATGCCAGCTCCCGTTTTTCCAAGGATTATTACACGATCCTGAAGGCTATGGGGATCAGCGGCCGCAATCCTGTTGATAACGAGATCACTTACATTGATACCTGGCGCAAGACCTACGGTTTTGATCTGGAGCTGATCCAGGAAGCCTGCAGCCGTACTGTCCTTTCCACCGGACAGCCCAGTTTCCAATATGCAGATAAGATCCTCTCCGGCTGGAAAAAGAAAAACGTACATACGCTGGAGGATATCCGGCTTCTGGATGCCGCACACAAAAAACGCCAGCTTGAGAAATCCGTTTCCAGGAAGAAGCAGCCCCAGACTCAGCCTCAGAATAGCAACGCTTCAATAATTTCCACCAGCGTGATTATGATTTTGCGGAATATGAGAAACGTCTTTTAAATAATCAGTAACAGAAACTGGAAGGAGCGCTTTATGCCTTTACAGAATTTTCAATATGATACTATAATGAGAGAATACAGCCGCCGGCAGGCACAGAATCACCGCATTCTGGAGGAACACACAGCCGAAGCCTACGGAAAGATCCCCCGTCTGAAAGAGATCGATGACGAGGTGGCAACTTTAAGTGCCGACAAAGTACGACGTCTTTTAAACGGCGAAGAAAAGGGAACTTCAGATCTGAAGGCAGCCATTCAGGAGCTTTCCGATGAACGGATCACCCTTCTTGTTGCAAACGGCTTTCCCGGAGACTATCTTGAGATGCCTTACACCTGCCCTGACTGTCAGGATACCGGCTATATCGCAGCCGAAAATGCACCTGTTTTAAAAAAGCTGAGATTGAACTGCTTTATGCACAGTCCAATCTGAATGAAATTCTCGAAAAAGAGAATTTTGACAGCTTTTCATTTGACTATTATTCTGCTACAATAAAAAACGAAGCCACGGGACTGTCTGCCCTGGAAACAGCCAGACTGGCCTATGATACTGCACAACGCTTTGTGCAGAACTTCGACCATAAATTTGAAAACCTGTTTTTATATGGTGATACCGGTGTGGGAAAAACCTTTCTTTCACACTGCATCGCACGGGAGCTTCTCAGATCCACCCACTGTGTTCTGTACTTTTCAGCCTACGATCTTTTTGATATGATGGCTGCGAATTCTTTTTCCCGAAAAGATACCGGCACAGACGAGGAACTGATCTATGACTGTGATCTTCTGATCATTGATGACCTGGGAACGGAGCTTACCAACAGTTTCGTATCTTCACAGCTTTTTCTCTGTCTCAATGAGCGGATCATGCGCAGGAAATCCACGATCATTTCCACGAATCTGACGCTCAAAAATTTCTCGGATACCTATTCCGAGAGAACATTTTCCCGAATTGCCAGCAACTATCAGATGATATCGTTGATCGGGAAGGACATCCGTATACAGAAAATATTTTTAGGAGGAAATTAAAATGGCACAGGTAAATACAAAAGATTTTTCCACACTCCCGGTAGGAAGACTTGGACTGATTCCCCTTCAGAGCTGCAGCTCATTAGGCGCGAAGGTGAATGACTGGCTGGTCAAATGGCGTGCCGAAAGACAGTATCCTGGAATGGACTCCTTTGCATTCGAGGGATACAAGCGCGATTCTTACATTATTGACGCCAAGACTCCACGTTTCGGCTCCGGTGAGGGTAAATGCACCATCAACGAATCTGTCCGCGGTGATGATATCTACGTAATGGTAGATGTGACAAATTACAGCTTATCCTATCCGATCGGACCTTACACGAATCTTATGTCCCCGGATGATCATTTCCAGGATATGAAGCGTGTTATCGCCGCTGTAGGCGGAAAAGCCCGCAGAGTCAACGTGATCATGCCATATCTCTATGAGAGCCGCCAGGACAAACGTGTCGGAAGAGAGTCTCTTGACTGTGCCAATGCACTTCATGAGCTGATCGATATGGGTGTTGAAAATATCATCACCTTTGATGCACATGATTCCCGTGTACAGAATGCGACTCCTCTTCATGGTTTTGAGACTGTACAGCCATCCTACCAGTTCATCAAGGCTCTTCTTAATAATGAAAAGGGACTTCATATCGACAAGGATCATTTCATGACGATCAGCCCGGACGAAGGAAGCATGAACCGTGCGATCTATCTCGCCAATGTCCTCGGTGTTGATATGGGTATGTACTATAAACGTCTGGATTACTCAAGATATGTAAACGGCCGTCATCCGATTGCAGCATATGAATTCCTCGGACCAAAGATCGAGGGCAAGGATATGATCCTGATCGATGATATGATCTCCTCCGGCGATACGATCATTAAAATCGCGTCTCTCCTGAAAGAGAAAGGAGCAGGCAGAGTTTACATCTGCTCTACCTTCGGATTCTTTACCGATGGTCTTGATAAATTTGACGATGCTTACAAGAAGGGCTACTTCGACAAGCTCCTTACTACTAACCTGGTTTATCAGTCACCGGAGCTTCTTGAGAAGCCATACTACATCAGCTGCGATATGAGCAAATATATCGCTCTGATCATTGATACGCTGAACCATGATAACTCTGTCAGCCACCTTCTGAATCCGGTAGACAGAATCAAACGCTGCGTAACAAATTACATGAGCGAGCATGAGAAATAAATAAATCATAACGCACGCAAAGCGGCTGCACCTTCTGAGAACGATATAACAGTCTCTCAGAAAGCGCAGCCGCTTTATATTTCTGCAACAGACGGATATCCATGATCCGCATCTCTGTCTGCTTTGCTTTTGATCTTTATGCCGAAATCTTCCTGCAAAAGCTCACATAGGAAGCTTCTGATAGGGAATCCTCTCTTTATCCAGGATCTCCATTTCTCTTTTATGGCAGGTACTTATGATCACCTGTCTGTTTTCTTTATGCAGCCACCTGAGAGCCGCTGCAAGACGTTCTTCATCATACATGCCAAATACATCATCCAGGATCACAGGGAACGGTTCCTCTTTGCAGAAAAGCTCTCCTGCTGCCATACGAAGGGCAAAATAAATCTGCTCCAGTGTCCCGCGGCTCAGTCTCTCAATGGATACGATACGCTCCCCGGTGTTCACAGACATATGCAGTGCCTCATCCATCAGAACCTCCTGGTATCTGCCACCGGTGATCTCACTTAATATCTCAGATGTACGTTTTTTCAGACGGATCCCTACCTGATCTGTAATGTTTCCGGAAAGTGCCTCAATAGTCTCCATAGCCATATTCAGCGCCTGGATTTCTGTTTCCTCCGGAGTGATCACTTCTGTGTTTTCTTCACATTCCGTCAACTCTGCCTGCAGGTTCTCCAGCGCTGTATGCTTCTCTTCGTAGTCACTGTCCAGACTGTTCCGGTTCCAGGTCAGCTCCTCATGTCTGGAAAGCCAGCGCTCTCTCTGACGTTCTCTCTTATTCAGCTCCCTGCTGAGCCGTATGCGGAAAAACAATGCCGCTACAGAAATCGCCGCAGTTGCCACGCCTGACAGAACACTGAAAATGACCTGCCCGGAAAAAGCTGCCAGGCAGCCGGTACCGGCAATCCCACCAAGAAGCACAACTGTCAGAACTGCATCTGTCAGCTCCCGCCTTCTTTTTACACGATCGATCCGAAGCTCAAGAAGATCCTCAGTACTCCGTTCTCTGGTCCCTATGTTCATCCCATCCTGCTGCTGCATGATCCGCTCACGCTTCTCATCCAGTTCACGGATCTCTCTGCGGATATATTCCATATTTGCGGAAATCTTTTCTTTTTCCTTTTCCAGCTCCTTTTTTCGCCGGGCCGCTTCTGTCAGATATCCTTTTCTGGACATTTTCAGCATCTGCATGGCTCGTCCCATGTCAATGGAACTGTCACCAGTTCCTGATAGCTGGCCATGTAATTCTGCAGTTCACGTACGAGATCTTTTCCTGTAACGCTTTTCAGCTGTGCCACAGACACCGTATTATCATAAACTGCCTCACTTACATTTCCCAGAATAGTCCCAAGAGCTCCCTGTTCCGCATCCACAAGACTGCCATCATCTTCACAGAGAAGCTCTCCCAGCTTCTTTTCTTTATAAAAATTCCTGGTAAGACGATACTTCTTCCCCTTGCTTGTAAACCACATGATTCCACCATATTCTGCCGGATTTTCCCATGGTTCATATTTTGTATATGTATCGTTCAGAGCAGCCTTTCCCCGCAGTCTGCGAACGCCGTAAAACATGGAGCGGATAAATGTATGTGTGGTAGTTTTTCCACTCTCATTTTCACCGTAAAGTACGTTAATCCCAGGTGAAAGCTCCATATCCTTGTCCCGGATCTTCCCGAAATTTTTTATTTTTTAAACGTCTGATAACCATCTTATGCTATCCTCCTGTGATGCCCCTTATCGCCGGCTACCTGTCTCAAGCAATGCCTGAAGCCCATAATACAGCGCCTTTTTTTCCACGGTATCCATACCCTTTTTGGCCAGAAATAGCCGATATAATCACCGATCAGAGTACCGCTGTAGCGTTTGTAGAGCTCACCAAGATCATACGCCGGCCAGGATTCATCCACAACATCGGTAACATTTCCGAGACTTTTCAGTTTCTCAGGAATCAGAAGAATATCCGGCGAACGCATTCCCTGAAGAATGATCCTGTAGATATTTCTTCCTCCTCTGCGGAAATCTGGGATTTTACCGCTTCTTCCAGAGATATCTGTGTGGTTTCCTCGTGAAGTGTCATTACCAGCTGCTGATAGGAACGGCAGGCAAAGGGAACGAACTCTGTACGGATCCTTCCGTTGATCAGTCGTCCCTCCATATATCCATGTTCCCCTGTATCATTCCTGTCAATGGGCTCCAGAGCCCCGGAAAAGGCCGCCTGGTCACGGATCAGGATCTGCGGCTTATGGATATGCCCTAACGCCACATAATCGAAGCCTGACGCCGCCAGAGCTGCTGCACTGAGAGGAATATGCTTCTCATCGCCGCCATGGGCCAGCAGAATATGGATTCCTTCTTTCTGGACAGGGACAGCCTGATCATAAAGTCCGTCTTTTATTTCCCGGTCATAGTAACTCAGTCCATATACATAGACATCAAGCCTTGGATCTTTAACGCAGGTCAGTTCCCTGCTCCTGAAAAATATAACATTGGAATTCCACTCAAACGTATTATAAAAAGAATCTCTGCTTATAAAATCATGATTTCCTGCCATCAGATACACTCTGGTATCCGGGATGGTGGAAAACAGATAATTTACTTCCTTAAGCTCTCTCATAAGAGGCTGGCGGTGGAACAGATCTCCGGATATAAATAGCAAATCCACCGGATCTTCGCGGATGCCCGCAATAACCCGGCGGAAAGTGCTCCAGATTTCTTCCTCCCGCTCTTTGCTCCACGGGCAGCCCCTGTCGGGAACTGCGCCCAGATGCACGTCTGCAAGATGAATAAATCTCATAATGTTCTCCCTTGTGTGTCAGTCACACATATCAATACCTGTTGCCAATTTCTCCCTGCTGTTCTCTGATCTCAGGAGCACAGAACGTCCTGCTGTGCAAAAGTGTTCTGATCAAAGATCGCAGTTCTTTACAGTTCTCGGGAATGGGATCACGTCACGGATGTTGCCCATACCTGTAAGGTACATGACACATCTCTCAAATCCAAGACCAAAGCCGGAGTGACGTGTGGAACCATATTTACGAAGATCCAGATAGAAATCGTAATCCTCCGGTTTCAGACCTAGCTCATCCATACGTGTTTTCAGCTTGTCGTAGTCATCCTCTCTCTGGCTTCCTCCGATGATCTCTCCGATTCCCGGCACCAGACAGTCCATAGCCGCAACTGTCTTTCCATCCTCGTTGAGTTTCATGTAGAATGCCTTGATCTCCTTCGGATAATCTGTAACAAATACCGGTCTCTTGTAGACCTGCTCTGTCAGATAGCGCTCATGCTCTGTCTGAAGATCACATCCCCAGAATACCTTGTAATCAAATTTGTCATTGTTCTTCTCAAGGATCTCAACAGCCTCTGTATAGGTCACATGTGCAAATTCAGAATTAAGCACATGGTTCAGTCTGTCAAGAAGCCCCTTGTCAATGAAGGAATTGAAGAAGTTCATTTCCTCCGGTGCATTCTCAAAGACATAACGGATCACGTATTTCAGCATAGCCTCTGCAAGCTCCATAGCGTCTTGAAGGTCTGCAAACGCACACTCAGGCTCGATCATCCAGAACTCAGCTGCATGACGGGTAGTGTTGGAATTCTCAGCACGGAAGGTCGGTCCGAATGTGTAGATATTGCGGAATGCCTGTGCATAAGTCTCTCCGTTCAGCTGTCCGCTTACGGTAAGGTTTGTCTCCTTTCCGAAGAAATCCTGTGAATAATCAACACTTCCATCCCTCTGTCAGCGGAATATTCTTCGGATCCAGTGTTGTTACCTGGAACATCTCTCCTGCACCTTCACAGTCACTTCCTGTGATCAGCGGTGTATGCACATAGACAAAGCCTCTCTCCTGGAAAAATTTATGGATCGCATATGCGCAAAGAGAACGTACACGGAATACAGCCTGGAAAGTATTTGTTCTCGGTCTTAAATGTGTCATGGTCCTTAAGTATTCAAGACTGTGTCTCTTCTTCTGAAGTGGATAATCCGGTGCGGAAGCTCCCTCTACAGATATCTCTGTTGCCTGGATCTCAAATGGCTGCTTCGCCTGAGGGGTAGCTACCAGCGTTCCCTTAACAATGATGGCCGCTCCAACGTTCAGCTTGGAAACCTCTGCGAAATTCTCCATGTTATCGTGATATACGATCTGAAGAGTTTCAAAAAAGCTTCCATCATGAAGTACGATGAATCCAAACGCCTTGGAATCACGAACACTTCGTACCCATCCACCTACGGTGATCTCTTTGTCGAGATACTGTTCACGGTTTCTGTAAATCTCTTTCACTGTTGTCAGTTTCATAATCTATACCTCATTCCTCATATTCAGGATCACACGTCCCTGCGGACCTCCAAACGTCCGTATCGAATTAAGTATAGACTATTCTCATGGTTCGTGCAAGGAGTAATTGCCCTGTCGGACAGAAAAATAGCGGGCCGCCGGACAGAAAAATCCCGCCTGGCGGAATGTCTCCGGCAGACGGGATTTTTCTGTCTGTTATACCATTAATAATAAGATGCGTTGATACTTCCTGTGTTGAGATAAGTAATGCAGTAATAATAGATCCTCTTGAATGTCTTTGTTGTGTAGTGAAGTCCGTCATCGCCGTCATCCACACCATCATAGCGGGCATTGGTCCCGTAGCCTTTTTTCATAAGTACGCTGTACATATCAATATACTTGTAATACAAAGAAAGGCCGGAACGGATCTTGCTGTTGAATTCTCTTACCTGTGCCTCTGTACGGGCGCCTCTTCCTGCTTTTGTGATCATGGTACTGTTGATCGGGTTTACAGACATGTAAAAGAGCTTACAGTTCTTACTTTTCAATGTGGATGCGATATTGGTCATATAGCTGACATAATTGCCTGCATTTCCCAGGTCATTGACACCCAGATTAAAGATAACGGCGATCGGTTTGGAACCTTCTGTTTTGTCGATCTCTTCTATAAGCTGTGCATATCCTGTATCCCGGAACCAGCTCAAGCCCTTTCCTGGGTTTGCAACAAAAGAAACCCCATTTGTTACAGAACTGCTCATCTGTTTGTTCAGTGTCGCCTGTATTCCTGCAGTACGGGAATCTCCCACAAAAATGACCTTACTGTACATCATACCGATCGCCGGATGAGCCATCTCATCGGAGCTGATATCCTTCTCCAGTGCACGGTTAAATACTGTCGCATACAGATTGGTGTTTTTGTTGATCCGCAGAAGTTCGCCGGCTTCATAATCCGGATCTGTGGAAGAACCGGTCCGTCTGGTCTTAGACCAGCCCATAAACGTATAACCTGTCGCATTGGATACAGATGGAAGCTTAAGGTAACCGCCCTTTCCAAGTGTTACTGTCTTCCATACGGTTCCGTTTGCCTTGCGGAGATTTACTTTTACTGACTGCATCTGTACGGAATAGTATCTGATATTACCGGAGATTTTAATCTTCGTTCCTGCTTTTTTTGCAGTAGATGCCCTGCCGTTCTTTGCTGTCGACCAGCCAAGATTTACATATCCCGATCTGGACGGAACTGCAGGTAATGTGTAATATGTACCCTCTTCTACTTTTTTCTGCAGCTTCTTATATGCGGAATTGGTGCTTCCATTTCCAAGATAGAAGTTTACGGTATAATACTTACTCTTTCTGCGGACCGCATACAGAGTCATATCTTTTCTGACCTTTACGCTGGCACCTGCTTTATATACTACCTTACTGCTCCCCTTCCGTGTAGTCCATCCGAGATTCTGATATCCCACAGCCTTGGGTACTGCCGGAAGCCGGATCGTAGTATTTAATGTCACGTTCCGTGTCAGTGCGGTATACGTCTTACTTTTGCTGGTACCTGAATTATTATTGAACTTAACGGTATAAACAAGCTTCGCCGCCGACACCTTATGCGATGCAGCCGGCACAAAGATCAGTGCAGCTGCCACAAGTGCCAGCAAAAGCCATTTTACCTGAAAGGCCTTTCCGGTTTTTTCTCTGTTTTTCATATAAACAAACTCCTCCTGAAATACATATCCATCCCCGGGTGCCTCCGTACTTTTTTTACAGAGTATTGATAAATCTCATAAATGCATCCCTGCCTCTGGTGTGCATTTATAAACACCGGCATCCTCCAGTACATGAACAAATACATTGCCCACTTCCCTGCGAAGGACTTCCTGGATATTATCTTTATCAAGTTTCTCATATTTTGGCAGAAATTCTGCAACCCATGCAGCATGTTTCTCGATTTTCTCATTGGAAGCGATGTCCCTGCCGCTTAAAATGTATTCTTCAAGAAGCTCCAGCTCTTCTTTCAGACGGGCCGGAAGAACAGCGAGTCCCATAACTTCGATAAGACCGATATTCTCTTTCTTGATATGATGATAGCATGCATGCGGATGATAAACCCCCAGCGGATGCTCCTCTGTTGTGATATTGTTACGTAATGTCAGATCCAGTTCAAAGGTATCTCCCACTTTACGTGCGATCGGTGTGATGGTGTTATGCGGCTCTCCGTCTGTTTCTGCAAAGATAAATGCAGCCTCATCAGTATATCCTCTCCAGCCTGCCAGTACATGTGTTGCCAGATCGATCAGTCTCTTCTCGTCTTTACTACGGATACGCAGTACGGAAAGAGGCCATTTTACAATGCCGGCTTCCACATCTTCGTATCCCGGGATCGTCACATGCTTTTCAATCTCTGCCTTTGCCATGGCAAAGGTATAATGTCCGCCCTGGAAATGATCGTGGCTGAGGATAGAACCTCCTACGATCGGAAGGTCCGCATTGGAGCCAAGGAAATAATGCGGGAACAGCTTTACAAAATCAAACAGCTTGATAAATGTATTTCTCTCGATCTTCATCGGAGTATGCTGACTGTTAAATACGATACAATGTTCATTGTAGTAAACATATGGAGAGTACTGGAAGCCCCATGGACTGTCATTGATGGTGATCGGATGATCCTGTGGTTCTCCCTTGCCGGATGATTGACTCTTCCTGCATAGCCTTCATTTTCCGGACAAAGCAGACATTTTGGATAGCTGCTGGATTTTACCAGCTTGGCAGCTTGCGATAGCCTTTGGGTCTTTTTCCGGCTTGGACAGGTTGATCGTGATATCGATCTTGCCATATTCGCTGTCTACTGTCCATTTCTGATCTTTTTTTACGCGATAACGTCTGATATAGTTGCTGTCCTGACTCAGCTTATAAAAATAATCTGTGGCTTTTTCCGGATCTTCTTTATAAGCATCCCAGAATTCTCTCTGTACCTGGGCAGGACGCGGCATCAGACAGTTCATCAGCTTTGTATCAAAGAGATCTCTGTACACAATACTGTCCTCAATGATACCCCTCTTTACAGCCTCATCAAGAAGTTCGTTCAAAGTCTCCTCAAGATTGATTTTAGCATACTCTGTCTCCGGTTCTGTATATTCGCTTTCCCCAAAGGCATCCAGAAGAAGATTGGTTGCATAAATTCTTTCGCATTCCGGAGTAATACCACTCTCCACCCCATACTGTACCAGTTTTTTAATACTTTCACTTAACATTACTTTTTCCCCTTTCCTGTCGCACTTTTCCCGGAAAACAGGACCTGTTTTTCCTGTTTTCCGATTTATGCCAAACGGGAACTCCCGTCTTGCCATCCTTCTGTAGCCCCATGGCCTTGGCCTTCATCCGGCCTGCTCTGTAGGCATCACTCTGTGACGTTTTCTATATAGGTGAGAAATACATTTCCGGCACTCTCAAACAGCGCTGTACTGTCATTCATTCCATACGGCTGATCTGTCCTGTTGCCGGATCATAAAGATAGGTATTATATTCATCATAGCCTACGATCACCACACTGGAATTTTCTCCTGTCTTGGCGATCACCGGTCTCTGGGCACTGACCTCATAAAGAACATTGTCAAGAGTGCAGCCGGTCAGATCGATCACCGTTCCCATATCACCAAGGCTATCCTGAAGTTCTTTTTTCTTCCAGTTGGCTGTACGTATACTTTCCGGCACATCCTCTATATTCATCTGAAGCTTTGTTTTTTTGTTTCCACGTTCCCAGACGTATTGCTGCGCACGGTTAAGTACAACTCCAGTCTGCGTATCCGCGCGTTTCACAGCTGCAGCCGGATCGGTATAGATACGGTCAAGAGAACCATATGCATAAACATAATAAAGTTCTCCCTGCGGAACTGTGGTATCCAATGTTACCGATGAGTCTTCAGTACTCTCGATCTTGGAACAAACAAGCAGCGGACTGTCTGTCTCCGGTTTCTGAGTCATGGTCAGGCGGATCAGCGTTCCTGCACGGTTTGTAGTGATCAATGCTACATCTATCTGGCTTCCGGATGCTTTTTTGTTATTCATGATATTATCCTTTTTCTGGACTGTATAAGCATTCCCCGATTTTGCAGAAAGTTCAAACTCCATCATGGTACTGCCAACCGTTACGTTGGTGATATAAAGGCCGTCCTGACGATACTCTTTTTCACTTTTCCTTTAAAGCTTTCAATGCGGAATGTGCTGATTCCCTCTGTTTCATGTCCGTTGGCATCAGTAAGAATGTCCTCATCGGAAAGGATCCCATATACCAGATCTTCATTCATAAATCCCAGAACTCTCAGATTTTTTCCGCTTTCCGGCGAAATATCTCTTGTTTTCAGAGAATCAAATTCAATTTCCCGGATCTTCCCTGCATCATCTCCGGATTCGATCAGCCATGCTGCATGTGCCTTGGTATCTGACACAACAAAATGGTTCTGTTTGATTCCTTCTTCCAGAACCTGTGAGGTTCCTGTCTCAATATCTACCTGATACAGCTTCTGTGCAAACAGCAGAAACAGCTGATTGTTTTTATTTACATAAGTGAGTGTTCCAAGATCTTCCTTCAGGAACTCGTAGGATTCTGTACTTGGTATGAATACTTTTTCTTCCACCACATTACGGTCGCTGTTGTAGTGATAAACACAGACACCGCTGTATCCCTCGTGAACACCACGGTTCATGTAACCGTACAATACAAAGTCCACATCCCCGTTATCTGCCACTCGGATGATCTTGATATCATGTTCGTTGCGCACATATCTGGAATCGTTATCTTCCTCTTTACGGAAGCTGAAGATCCTTGTGATCTTTCCGCTGGACGGTGCATAAGACCAGAGATCCCCATCCTGCTCAAAAGCAACGATCTTTCCACTGCTGTCTGAAGCATAGGTGACATTCTTGTCACGGACACCCAGAAGCAGGCCTGCATCAGAAACTACCTTCTGAGATGGATCAAATACCTTCGTTGCAGAACGTTTGAAATCCAGCAGCATGATCCTTGTTTCTGTATAACGCATACGGTAAAATTCCGTAACATCATAAATTTCGGTTTTACCCTCATCATCCTGTGCGGAAACCTGATAATCCAGCGTGATACTTGCAGTCGTTTCATTAATATCATCGATCAGCGGAACTCCTTCCATGTAGAGCTTCGGAGAAAGGGATCCCCAGCTGATATTGGAAAGTCCGGAACTGATGGAAATATTATTGTAATTCGTTCCGCCGGAAATATCCTCCGCTTCCAGATATCCGGTCAGCGTATCTGCCTGTTCCTTGTCCAGACACTTTGTGGAAAAATCCTTGACAAACTGAAGATACGCTTCTGTATTCAACTGGGTTCTGGAAACCACTCTTGTGTAGTAGTAAACTTCCCCCGCACTGGTATCCAGCGTAATCTGCATGGAATACTCCTGGTTCATGCGAAGGTCACTGCCGATCTCAATCTCTGTACTTAAACAGCCGTTGTCCTCTTTCGTGAGATTCTTGATCTTACGGTTCTCCATAACCTTGCTTCCGTCTGAAGTCCGTACCTCATAAGCAAGCCCTGTTACTGTATCAGCATATGGTTGATCTCAAAAGACACTTTTTTGGTCGTATCCAGCGGAGTAATACTTCCTCTCATGAAATCGGTCTGCATCTGCTGTCTGTATCCATACATCTTATTTGCCTGGGTACTTCCGATCTTTACCATAACCTCCGGAAGTGTGGCATCGTTCATATCGGAGCGGTTATCTGTAGACTGGCTGTTCATCAGAAACGAGGTCCCGGCTACTACTGCCACAAAGATCACCAGCAGTATCGCTCCCTTACGTAGGATCTTCATCATGTCATTCTCCCTTCTGTGAGGCTGACTCTTCCGGATAAAGAAGCCTGTCCAGGGTAGGAGCCACATGAAGAGCCTTCATGGTATCCGAAAAACTGTCCCTGCTCTTTTTCTTTCCGGTTTTTACTGCGCGGATCAGAATATTCTTTGGTGTATGTTCCATATCGATAAATTCAAGAAGCTGGGTTTCATATCCTTTGCTTTCCAGAAGCTCGGCACGAAGACCATCTGTGATCAGAGCTGCCATTCTTTCCTTCAGGATCCCATAACGCATAACAGGCTGGAGCATTTCGTTTCGGATCTGACGATTCAGTTCATGCTGACAGCATGGAACAGACGGGATCACCTGAGCCCCCCATTCCACTGCCTTGGCCAGAGCGAAATCTGTTGCTGTATCGCGGGCATGAAGTGTCACCACCATGTCCACAGAAGAAACGCCTTCGTACCCTGCAATATCTCCCTGGTAAAAATGCAGCTTGTCATAACCATAAGATCTGGCCAATTCACTGCAATGCCGTATCACATCTTCCTTAAGATCCAGCCCTATGATGTTTACATCAAAACCCTCCAGTTCTCTGAGATAATAATACATAGCAAAAGTAAGATAGGATTTTCCGCAGCCAAAATCCAGGATCGTGATCTCTCTGTCTTTAGGAAGCTTCGGAAGGATATCCCTGATAAACTCCAGAAAGCGATTGATCTGTCTGAACTTGTCATATCTGGAAGCAACGATCTTTCCATCCTTTGTCATAACTCCCAGATCCACCAGAAACGGAGCTGCCGTTCCCTCTCTGAGAATGTACTGTTTCACCCGGTTATGAGGAGCGATCTTTATCTTCTCATTCTGCGCAGGCCCGTGTTGTTTTGTTTTGATGGTTGCTTTCCCTTTCTTGCTGATAAGGATACTTCCATCCTGACTGCGTCCGGTTGCCTGAAGCTGACGAAATTCCTCCATAGCATGCTCCAGATAAGCGATCATCTCTTCCCTGGTAAAATTCTTATGATAAACCTTCGTCCCTTCTGTCATGGACGCCTGGTAAAAAATCTGGCCCTTCAGCTCCACAGGACGAAGCTTCACCTTAGAAGGTCCCTCGCCAGTCCTGCGGCCACTGACAACAGCCTGTATCAGCTGTTCATTAATCTGTTCTTCTAAAAATTCCCTTATTGTCTTCATCATACTTCCATTATATTCACTTTTTGTTTTATTGTATATGGACAGATGTTGTGCGAACCAGTTTTGGTCGCTTCTGCCAGTATCACTGTATCGTTCATGGGTAAACCGCCATTTTAATACTCAGTGCGGAAACATTTTCTGCACCTTCTCCTCCTGCATCTTCGTCTGGAAATCTCCTGATACACCAGCACTTCGATCAGATCATCCAGGAACCCTCCTGGAATCTCCTGTACACTGGTATCTCCTTCCATCTGTCCTTTCACCTGGTGACAGATGTGATAGAGCATGAAACGATCCGGATATTCATCATACAGCCGGCTTCCCTCATAATCCAAAAGCTGACACTGTGCTTCCGCTTTTTCCTGGATCCTTCGGGCTGTATCCGGATAGTATGATCTCATCAGATCAAATTCCTTTTCCTGTTCTCTCTCTTCATTATAAAAACCAGGACTTCCCTGTGTAGCATAAAACGGATAAAAATCTGGATAGATCATAACTCTTCTGCTGTCCTCTCTCTGCTATCTCTTACAGTATATGCAGAAGAAAAATGACGGTTCCCTCCAAAGTTCCGATCAGGCCATCCGTTTCAGCATTCCCTGGGTCAGACGTACGCTGTGCTCAATTGCAAGCTTTTCAAAAGCCGGATAATCCATGTTCGCACTATTATCTGCTTTATCTGAGATAGCACGGATGATCAGGAATGGAATCCCGTTAAGAGCTGCTGCCTGTCCGATCGCTGCGCCCTCCATCTCAACGGCATAGGCGCTGAATTCCTTTACAATATTATCTTTTACACCCTGATCACATACAAACTGATCTCCGGAAGCAATTCTTCCTTCAAAAACCTGATCTCCGGATTTACTTCCTCGCATACATCATGTGCGATCTTACGAAGCACTCATCTGCCTGGAAGGAAAACTCTTTCATCTGCGGGATCTGTCCCCTTCGGATATCCGAATCCGGTTGCATCCATATCATGATGAAGAACATCTGTGGAAAGTACGATATCTCCAATATTGATATCATTGTTAAGGCTTCCTGCGATACCGGTATTGATCACCGCTTCCACCTGAAAGAGATCTGCCAGGATCTGGGTGCACATGCCAGCATTTACCCTTACCGATCCCGGACTGTCACCACAACTACCTTCTTTCCTTCCAGAACACCCTCATAAAATCCATTCCGGCTCTGGTAGTAATGGATACATTCTCCATAACCTCTTTCAGTCTTGCTACTTCCTGTTCCATTGCTCCTATGATTCCAACACATTTCATGATCTGTAAATCCTCTCTTTCAATATGATATCCCGCTGAATTTCACAGTTTTTTCCGTTCAGCAGTATCTTTTTCTTTTTCTACATTGTTCATTATAACAAATTTTATTTTTTATGGAAACTTTTTTTTGAGAGATGCTATAATCGATAAATAAACAGAACAGGAGGTAACCAGAATGGTTTATAAGACAAAAGGCGTCTGTGCTCAGGGAATTGAGTTCGAGATCGACGATAATAAAAAAGTTCACAATATCAAGTTTACAGGCGGATGTTCCGGAAACACACAGGGTGTTGCACAGCTTGCAGAGGGAATGGATGCAGATGAAGTAATCTCCCGTCTGGAAGGCATCCGCTGCGGATTCAAACCAACTTCATGTCCGGATCAGCTTGCAAAAGCCATCCGCCAGGCATTGAACGAAGGCTGATCTCACACAATCTTATTTTGTATATCTGATATATCATCACCCTGCGAAAAATTTCCGCAGGGTGATTTTAGGTTTAGGATAATCTGACAAAATAACTGTCTCAACGTTATTTAGTTAAATGTCCGTTCTATCCCACTTGTCACACAGTGACTGGATATCTCTTGCAAAACGATCCAGATCTTTATTAGGGCAGCTTCATTCTTCCGGATCACGGACATCAGGCGACGTCCCATAGCCAACAGCTTCTCATATGCACGGGCAGCCTTGGTTGTTTTCGGCGAAGCAGTTGCCTTTACGATCCGAACACCGACAGCTCATGGATACACCGGTTCTCCAGAAGATCATATTCTGTTCCACTAAAGGGTGCTGTTGCATCATACCCAAGCTCTTCTTTAAGCCTCTGGGCAAAAATCTCCGTCACCGTATCATCACCATGCGTAACAAATACGTGTTTTGGTCTCGTCTCAAAGGCTTTCGCCCATTCTATAAGTCCGTTTACATCCGCATGACCGCTGATTCCCGCATTTTGCATATTTCAGCAGCTACCTGCACATTCTCACCAAACAGCTTCATCTCCGCAGCACCTTCCAATAATGCCCGCCCCGGAGTTCCTATAGCCTGGTATCCAACAAAAAGAATGGTATTTCTGGGATTCCACAGATTGTGTTTCAGATGATGTTTGATACGACCAGCATCACACATACCGCTGGCGGAAATGATCACCTTGCAGTCCTCATCAAAATTGATAGCTCTGGAATCATCGGTAGTAACGGAGGTCTTCAATCCCTGGAAGGATAACGGATTGATACCTTTATTCAAAAGATCCATTGCTTCCTCATCATAGCAGGTATATGCATTCTCACTGAAGATCGTAGTTGCCTCATTGGCAAGGGGACTGTCTACATATACCGTAAAACCATCATGCCGTGAACCAGTCCCTGTTCTTTGATCTGTCGGATAAAATACAGCATTTCCTGAGTACGGCCTACTGCAAAGGACGGGATCACCAAACTGCCGCCTCTGTCAAAGGTCCTCTGGATGATCTCTGCCAGTATTGCCGGATAATCCGGACGTTCTCCATGACTGCGGTCTCCGTAGGTAGATTCCATCACAACATAATCTGCCTCTCGGATATATACCGGATCCCTGATCAGCGGCTGATTGATATTTCCGATATCGCCGGAAAAAACGATCTTTTCTGTTTTGTCCTCTTCCGTCATCCAGACTTCAATACTGCTGGAGCCAAGAAGATGTCCTGCATCCACAAATCTTACTTCGATTCCCTCTGCCGGTTTGATGATCTTATCATATGGGCATCTGACGAAGTTCCGGAGCACACCCATGGCATCTTCCATAGTGTATGCAGGAATAAATTCCGGTTTTCCTTCTCTCCGCCCCTTTCGGTTTCTCCACTCAGCCTCGAACATCTGGATATGTGCGCTGTCACGAAGCATGATATCGCAGAGATTACAAGTTGCCTCTGTCGCATAGATCGGCCCCTGATAGCCTTTTGCATACAAGGCCGGAAGATTTCCGGAATGATCCATGTGTGCATGTGTCAGAAGCACAAAATCCAGATCACCCGGAGCCACCGGAAGCTCCTTATTTTCATAATAATCCGGTCCCTGCTCCATTCCATAATCCACCAGGAACTTCCGTCCTGCCGCTTCCAGATAATAACAGCTTCCGGTCACCTCATGCGTAGCACCAATAAATGTTATCTTCATGCACAAGCCCCCTTTTCCGTCCCACGTTCTGAAATTTCCATATCAAAAAAAGCCTGAAGGATCTCTCTGTGATATCCGATCGTCCAGAAACGCTGTGATATAACAATTCCAAGAAGAAATTAATCGACTTTTTGTTTATTAACGTATTTGTTATTGTATTTATTATACACGAAATATTATGTTTTTTGACAGTTCTTTTTGTGTAAAGTAT
>ENA-OQIO01000437-OQIO01000437.1-human-gut-metagenome-genome-assembly--contig:-NODE-437-length-22737-cov-2.743123_pt1 | contig 22737 bp, 21 predicted proteins | sample MGYA00242573_ERZ504737 | MGnify/ENA primary metagenome ERZ504737 (study PRJEB26092, sample SAMD00036203) | human gut metagenome | host: Homo sapiens | study: EMG produced TPA metagenomics assembly of...
TCTCAAGTGTTGATGCGATCTATATCGTCTGTGGCAGAACAGATATGCGCAAGTCCATTGATGGATTATGTGCGATCATCCAGGAACAGTTTTCGATGGAGATCGACCATGCACTTTTTCTTTTCTGTGGACGTAAATGCGACCGCATCAAAGCTATTTTAAAAGAACCAGATGGGATCGTTATGATCTACAAAAGACTGACTGCCCAAGGTTCTTACCGATGGCCCAGGAATAAATCCGAAGTCCGGAATCTTACATGGCGGGAGTTCGACTGGCTGATGTCCGGCATTGATATTGAGCAGCCCAAAGCGATCAAGGCAACGTAAAAAAGATGCACATAAAACTCTTGTTTTTTGCGGTATTTTCGGCACTTTCAAGTCATGGTAAATCCGCTGTTTTGCTGGGAAAAACCACTGTTTTCTGGTATAATGGAAACATCAGAAACAGGAGGAAAAAGCAGTGGCAGACAGTTCCAAAGATATCCAGCTCCGTGAGTTGAAGGACATGATAAACGATCTCAAAAAAATGATAAAAACACTTCAGGCAACTGTCGATGCTGCCAATAAACGGGAAGAGACTCTCACCCAGGAGCGGGATAATCTGAAAGAAGAGATAGACCTTCTCCGTAAAAAACTGTTTGGCACCTCCAGTGAAAAAAGGACCTCGATATTCCGGGTCAGTTAAACTTTTTCAATGAGGCGGAACTGGAACAGGATCCAGAAGCTGCAAAAGCAAAGGATCTTGAAGCACTCCTTCCAGAAAAAACAGCAAAAAAACAAAAAGCACGAGCTACAGATGCGGAACGTTTTAAGGGAGTTCCTGTTGAAAAAAAGTATCTGGAGCTTTCTGAGGAAGAGAAACTCTGCCCTGTCTGTGGTACCCCGCTAAAAGAAATCGGGGAAGAGTTTGTCCGCCGGGAACTGGTTTTTGTACCGGCAAAACTGAAAGTATATGAATACTACAGTAAGAACTATGAGTGCCCGCAGTGCAGGCTTCAGGATATTCCGGTCATCAAAAAAGGAAAAGATGGCAGAGCATATGCTTTATGGAATGGCTTCTGCCGGAACGGTTGCCTGGGTAATGTACCAGAAGTTTTGTAATGGTCTCCCATACTACCGTCAGGAGAAGGACTGGAAACAGTATGGCGTGAAGAGCACCAGAGCTACTATGTCAAACTGGGTGATCCGGAATTCCGAAGCGTTTTTTCTTCCTATGTATGAATACTTCCACAGGAAACTTCTGGAACGTGGATTCGTGATGGCAGATGAAACGCCTCTTCAGGTTCTGCATGAACCGGGACGCCGTGCACAGACCAAGTCATATATGTGGCTGTTCCGCAGCGGCGAAGACGGAGGATCACCTATTATCCTCTATAAATACTCAGAGACCCGGGCCGGGGACAATGCCGTAGATTTTCTTCACGGCTTCAAGGGTTATCTGATGTGTGATGGCTATAGTGGATACAATAAAGTTCCAGATGCCAAACGCACAGCCTGCTGGGCACACATCAGAAGATATCTGACAGATGCCATCCCTAAGGGAAAGGCTCTGGATTATACCCAGCCATCCGTACAGGGAATGCTGTACATTAACCAGCTCTTCCATCTGGAAGATGTGATCAGATCAAAGTATTCTTCCTTCGATGCTATCAAAAAGGCGCGTCTTGAAAAAGAAAAGCCGGTAGTAGAAGGTTTTTTGTCGTGGCTTGATCAGCAGGATCCTACCCGTGGGAGCAGGATGGATAAAGCTGTCACCTACATTCAGAACCGCCGATCCTATCTTTCCACCTATCTGGAAGATGGCCGCTGCAGTTTTTCTAATAATCTCAGCGAAAATGCGATCCGCCCGTTTACAGTAGGCCGCAAAAACTGGCTGTTCTGCGATACACCAAACGGAGCCCAGGCCAGTGCTGTTGTGTACACAATGGTAGAAATGGCAAAAGCCAATGGAGTAAACGTCTATCACTATCTTACTTATCTGCTGGAAAAACTGCCTGATGATAGGATGAGCGATGGTGACTTAGAACTCCTGGCGCCATGGAACGAAACCGTCAAAGCTGAGATCGAACGTCGTGCAAACGAATCAAATCAATCATATGTGAATTGTCAAGGTGCTCCGACTACTGGAAAGTAGTCGGGGATTTTTTCTATCATACCTAAAATTTAAGCGCTTACGTTCGTTCTTCTACGTCTTTTATTTTCATGTTATGCACTCCTTTCAAGCAACTATATTTTATCTTAAGAATAAGCTATAAACAAGGTTTACAGTCAAGCATTTATCCAAAATCTCTTCTCTTTTAATTATAAATCAATTCAGCATTCACAACCTCTCTTGCTCTACTCCAAATATTATTCATTTCTCCTACCCAAGCCACCTGATCAGTTGCTTTAAGTTGTTCGGTAATACCTTCACTCTCTGCCATCTGCTCTACAATCCTTTCAAAGCGTTTCTGTGCCTGTTCTTCTATATCAGCCAAATAATCATTCAACCTTCCACTTGTAAGCAGATTCAGATATACACCTCTACGATATTCTTTGTGACCGTAAAGATTCGGTCTTTCTTCTTCAATCCGTAAAGCATCTGCAAATATTCCTGCATTTCTTCACAGAGAAACTTCGGCATTTTGATCATACGATTACTTTTCTTTGTTTTCGGTGTGGTAATCACATCTTCGCCGTGTAATCGCTGATAGGACTACGCTGGGTTTACTAAGTATTTTTGTTTATTCAAACTAAACTACAATTATTGTAATACCCGAAACACCCGAAAATCACTTCAAAAAACAAAGGTGCCACTTCCTGACGTCCTTTTCCGTCAGGCAATAGCACCTTTGTCATATTTTATCTTATTTTTACAGATAGGAATATCCCATCAGTGATTCATCTACCGCCTTTGCAGCTTCCCTGCCCTCGCGGATTGCCCATACTACTAGGGACTGGCCTCTGTGCATGTCTCCTGCTGTGAAGACTTTGTCTACGGAGGTCTGATACTGATCTGGCTTTGTATCTACGTTAGTTCTTCCGTTGATGGCTACCTTAAATGCGTCTGTTACATATTTCTCACTGCCAAGGAATCCGGCTGCAATAAGAACTACGTCTACAGGAATGACTTCTTCTGTTCCTTCTACAGGAACCATCATCATACGTCCTGTCTTTGGATCTTTTTCACTCTTTAATTTTGTGAGTTTTGCCTGGCAGACATTTCCGTTTTTATCTTTGATAAATTCTGTAACAGTAGTCTGGTATACTCGTGGGTCATGTCCGAATACTGCAATAGCTTCTTCCTGGCCATAATCTGTTTTGAGGACTCTCGGCCACTGCGGCCATGGATTGGATGGTGTTCTTTCCACTGGCGGCTTGGGCATCATCTCTAACTGGATCACAGATTTGCACCCAGACGGATAGATGTTCCCACACAGTCATTTCCTGTATCACCGCCACCGATGACCAGAACATTTTTTCCTTTGGCAAGTTCATATGGAACTTTGGCAAAATCAGAATCCAACAACGCTTTTGTTACCTGTCCCAGGAAATCTACTGCGAAATAAATTCCTTTTGCATCCCGTCCCGGAACTTTAATGTCTCGTGGATTGGATGCTCCGCAGGCAAGGATGACGCGGTCGAACTGTTTCAGAAGTTCTTCTGCTTTGATGTCCTTTCCTACGTTTACATTTGTAACAAATTTAACTCCCTCTTCTTCCATAAGATGGATTCTTCTGTCAACAACAGCTTTGTCCAGCTTCATGTTAGGAATACCGTAACGGAGAAGTCCGCCTACACGGTCTTTTCTTTCAAATACAGTTACGCTGTGGCCTCGTCTGTTTAACTGCTGGGCTGCTGCCAGTCCGGAGGGACCACTTCCGATGACTGCTATAGATTTGCCTGTACGTACTTCCGGGATCTGCGGGGTTACCCATCCGTTCTCATAGGCTGTCTCAATGATCGCACGTTCGTTTTCTTTGGTGGATACCGGTTCTCCGTTTATATTACAGGTGCAGGCTGCTTCGCAGAGTGCAGGGCAGACACGTGACGTAAATTCCGGGAAGCTGTGTGTCTTGCTCAGTCTTAAGAATGCCTGTTTCCAGTTGCCTGTATAAACCAGATCATTCGTCTCAGGTACAAGATTGTGCAGAGGCAACCGGATGCCATACCGCCGATCATCATACCTGACTGGCAGAATGGGACACCGCATGCCATGCAGCGTGCGCCCTGAAGTTTCTGTTTCTCTTTATTTAATGGGGTCCTGAATTCTTTGAAGTTTGCGATGCGGACCTTTGGCGGCAGAACTTTTGCCGTCTCTCTCTCATATTCTAAAAATCCTGTTGGTTTGCCCATGATTTCCTCCTCTTCGCCGCACTTGCTGCGGCAATAATGGTATGGCCCACGCCACCTTTTTATTTATTCTAAAAAGATGACGGGGCAACATTGATAAGTTCACACGATATATTCAATTATTATCAATGTTTAGCGCCAATACTTTCATAGAACGCTTCCATCTGTGCCTGCTGACTGTTCAGACCTTTTTCTTCCAGTTTCGCACTTAAAGTGATCATCTTCTTGTACTCATTCGGAATGAGTTTCTTAAAGTGCGGCAGATAATAATCAAAGTCAGCCAGAACTTTCGCACCGAGTTTGGAGCCTGTTGCTTCTACATGAGCTTCAATCAGGTCGCGAAGTTCTTTTTTGTCATATTTGTTTTCCACTTTTTCGATGGAAATCATGGCTTTGTTCAGGTTCTTGTAAAGAACATTATCCACATCCAGTACATATGCGATACCGCCACTCATACCTGCTGCAAAGTTCTTGCCAGTCTTACCAAGTACGACTACGCGGCCACCTGTCATATATTCACAACCATGCTCTCCCACGCCTTCTACAACTGCGGATGCACCGGAGTTACGGACTGCGAAACGCTCACCTGCAACACCATTGATAAATGCGGTACCGCTGGTTGCACCGTAGAGGGCAACGTTACCTACGATAATGTTCTCTTCTGCTTTATATGCAGCTTTCTCCGGAACTTTCAGAATCAGTTTACCACCGGAAAGACCTTTTCCGAAGTAGTCGTTGCTGTCACCGGTCAGTTCCAGTGTCAGACCTTTCGGAATAAATGCACCGAAACTCTGTCCGCCGGCACCGTTGCAGTGTACAGTGATAGTGTCATCTGCAAGTCCGTCTTTGTTCTTTCTTGTGATCTCTGCACCAAGGATGGTTCCGAATGTACGGTCAATGTTTGTCAGGTTTACAGAAAGCTCTGTTTTCTGACCTTTATTGATTGCATTTACGCATTTCTTAACCAGAACCTTTTCATCCATGGTCTTTTCCAGTTCGAAGTTATATACGGCTTTCGGGTCAAAAGTAACTTTCTGGTCTTTGCCTGCGAACGGATTGTTCAGGATTGCACTTAAATCTACTTTACCCTGATGTGGTTCCGCTACATTGTCTGTCTGAACCAGAAGATCTGTACGTCCAACCATTTCGCTGACTGTACGGAATCCCAGTTTAGACATATACTCTCTTAATTCCTGTGCGATAAAGCGCATGAAATTCTCTACATATTCCGGTTTTCCTTTAAATCTCTTGCGGAGTTCCGGATTCTGTGTTGCCACACCTACCGGGCAGGTATCCAGGTTACATACACGCATCATTACACATCCCATGGTTACGAGAGGAGCTGTTGCAAAGCCGAATTCCTCTGCACCCATCAATGCTGCGATTGCAACGTCACGACCACTCATAAGCTTACCGTCTGTCTCAATGCGGACACGATTTCTCAGCCCATTTTTAAGCAGTGTCTGATGTGTTTCTGCAAGTCCCAGTTCCCATGGAAGTCCTGCATTGTGGATAGAACTTCTTGGAGCTGCACCTGTACCTCCGTCATAACCGGAGATCAGAATTGTCTGCGCACCTGCTTTGGCAACACCTGCTGCAACTGTGCCCACACCTGCTTCAGATACCAGTTTAACAGAAATATCTGCATATTTATTTGCATTCTTAAGGTCATAGATTAACTGTGCCAGGTCCTCGATAGAATAGATATCGTGATGCGGTGGCGGGGAGATCAGGCTGACACCTGGTGTAGAATGACGGGTTCGTGCAATCCATGGATATACCTTCTTTGCAGGAAGATGTCCGCCTTCACCAGGTTTTGCACCCTGTGCCATCTTGATCTGGATTTCTCTTGCAGATACAAGATAACGGCTGGTTACACCGAAACGTCCGCTGGCAACCTGTTTGATCGCGGAGCATCTGTCATCGCTGCTTCCTGCGGAATCCAGTCTTTCGTCACTTTCACCGCCCTCACCTGTATTGGATTTTCCATGAAGGTGATTCATGCGATTGCCAGTGTCTCATGTGCTTCCTGTGAAATGGAACCATAGGACATAGCACCTGTCTTAAATCGTTTTACGATATCATCTACGCTCTCCACTTCTTCAAGTGGAACCGGAGTCTCAGCAAACTTAAAGTCCAGAAGTCCTCTTAAGTTTCCGTGGTTTTCTTTATCTACCAGATCTGTGTACTGTTTGAACAGATCGTAGCTTCCTGTCCATGTGGACTGCTGCAGAAGATGGATAGTCTGAGGATTGTAACGATGTTCCTCTCCCTGGCTTCTCATCTTGTGTGCGCCTACGCTGTCCAGAGTCAGGTCTGTAGGAAGTCCTAATGGGTCAAATGCTTCTGAGTGAAGCTTCTCTACATTTTCTTCAATATCATCCAGAGTGATTCCGCTTACACGGCTGACTGTACCAGTAAAGTATTTCTCGATCACATCTGAGGAAATACCGATTGCCTCGAAGATCTGAGATCCCTGATAAGACTGGATGGTGGAAATACCCATCTTGGAAGCAATCTTTACAATACCGCTGATGACTGCATGATTGTAGTCATCTACTGCTGCATAATAGTCTTTCTCCAGCATATGGCTGTCGATCAGTTCATGAATGGTCTCAAGGGCAAGGTACGGGTTGATGGCACTTGCACCGTAACCAAGTAAGGTTGCAAAGTGATGTACTTCTCTTGGCTCACCGGATTCCAGAATAATTGCAAGGGAGGTACTCTTTTTCGTCTTTACCAGATGCTGATGAACTGCGGATACTGCCAGAAGTGACGGAATCGGCATATGGTTTTCATCTACTCCTCTGTCTGAAAGAACAAGGATGTTTGCACCCTCGCGGAATGCTTTATCTACTTCTACGAAAAGACGGTCAATAGCTCTCTCAAGCTTGGTGCTCTTGTAATATAAGGTGGAAACAACTGCTGTCTTGAAGCCCTCATGTTTGAAGCTCTTGATCTTCATCATATCTGTATTTGTCAGGATCGGGTTATTAATCTTTAATACCTGACAGTTTTCCGGTTTCTGCTCCAACAGGTTTCCGTCTTTGCCTACATAAACACTTGTGCTGGTAACGATTTCCTCACGGATCGCATCGATCGGAGGGTTGGTAACCTGTGCGAAGAGCTGTTTAAAGTAGTCAAATAATGGTCTGTTCTGTTTGGAAAATACTGCAAGCGGGGTATCCACACCCATAGCTCCGATGCTCTCTGCTCCGTTTAACGCCATGTTTCTGATGGAAGTACGGTACTGCTCATAAGTATAGCCGAATGCTTTCTGCAAACGTGCTCTCTGCTCAGGTGTATATTCTTCCGGTCTTTCGTTAGGAATCTTGATGTCTTTTAACTGTACCAGATGACTATCCAGCCATTCACCGTATGGCTGCATTTTTGCATAACCCTCTTTCAGTTCATTGTCATCAATTACTTTTCCCTTTACAGTATCTACAAGAAGCATTTTTCCAGGATGGAGACGCTCTTTTAATACGATTTTCTCTTCCGGGATTGGCAGAACACCCACCTCTGAGGAAAGGATCATATAACCATCGGAGGTAATATAATATCTGGATGGACGGAGACCGTTTCTGTCCAGGACAGCTCCCATCACATCACCGTCTGAGAAGAGGATAGATGCAGGTCCGTCCCATGGCTCCATCATAGTTGCATAGTACTGGTAGAAATCACGCTTTGCCTGTGAAATAGTATCATTGTTTGCCCATGGTTCAGGGATTGTGATCATCACTGCAAGAGGCAGCTCCATGCCACTCATTACCAGGAATTCCAGTGTATTATCAAGCATTGCAGAGTCGGAACCATTTCTGTTTACAACAGGGAGCACTTTATGAAGCTGTCCCTCCAGATATGGTGATTCCATATTTTCTTCTCTTGCAAGCATCTTATCTGCGTTGCCGCGGATGGTGTTGATCTCACCGTTGTGTACCATAAAGCGGTTAGGATGTGCTCTCTCCCAGCTTGGGTTTGTGTTGGTACTGAAACGGGAGTGTACCATAGCATGGCTGATTCATAATCCGGGCTCTGGAGATCTTCAAAGAAAGTACGAAGCTGTCCAACCAGGAACATACCTTTGTAAACGATGGTACGGCTGCTCATGGAAACTACATAAGTATTATCATTACTCTGTTCAAACTCACGTCTTGCAATGTAGAGCATACGGTCAAATGGAAGACTTTTTCCACATCTTCCGGCTTTTTGATAAATGCTGCATAATACATGGCATACATTCTCTTGCCTTGTGTCCAAGCACTTCCGGGAATACCGGGACCTGACGCCATCCAAGAAGTTCCAGGCCTTCTTTCTCAAGAATGATTTCAAACATCTTCTTTGCCTGTGCGCGTTTGATCTCGTGCTGTGGGAAGAAAAACTGTGCGATGCCGTATTCTCTCTCATCGCCAATCTCAAATCCCTCTTTCTTACAGGCTTTCTTAAAAAATTTATGGGAAATCTGGAGAAGAATACCTACACCGTCACCGGTTTTGCCTTCTGCATCCTTACCTGCGCGGTGCTCCAGATGTTCTACGATCTTTAATGCATTTGCAACAGTATCGTGGGTTTTCTTGCCTTTGATATTGACAACTGCTCCGATACCGCAGTTGTCATGCTCAAATTCAGGCCTGTACATACCTTGCTGTTGCTGCTGTTCTCTCACTTCTTTCATAATCTCCTCATCCTTTCTATTTCTGCTGCTGTTCTTCGCTTATTTTCTTATCGACGGCCGCCTGGATGAATCCTCTGAATAAAGGATGTGCATGGTTCGGGCGGGATTTGAATTCCGGATGGGCCTGAGTTCCTACATAGAACGGGTGCCCTGCGATCTCGATCATCTCTACAATATGGTTATCAGGGGAAGTTCCTACAATATTCATTCCCTTCTCCTGGAGTTCTTTACGGAATGCATTGTTTACTTCATAACGATGTCTGTGGCGCTCATGGATTTCTTTTTTGCCAAAAAGTTCATAGGATCTGGAACCTTCTGCAAGAATACATGGATAACTTCCAAGTCTTAAGGTTCCACCGATATCTTCAATATCTTCCTGATCCGGCATTAATGCAATTACCGGATGTTTAGTTTCCGAATTCAATTCAATACTGTTTGCATCTTCGTATCCAAGTACATGACGGGCGAATTCTACAATTGCCATCTGCATTCCCAGACAGATTCCAAGATATGGAATCTTATGTACTCTTGCATACTGTGCTGCCAGGATCATTCCTTCTGTACCTCTGTTTCCGAAACCACCCGGAACCAGAATACCATCTACATTGTGAAGCTGCTGATCCAGATTCTTCTCTGTCAGTTCTTCGGAATCGATCCAGTCAAGCTCTACCTTGGCTCTGCAGGAAATTCCGCCATGTTTCAGTGCCTCTACTACACTGAGATATGCATCATGAAGCTGTGTATATTTTCCTACAATTGCGATCTTTACTGTTTTATTCGGATTTCTCAGACTTTCTACCATTTCCTCCCAGTCACTTAAATCCGGTTTTCTGTTTTCCAGACGGAGACTTGAAAGAACTACATCTGCAAGCTTCTCTCTTTCCATTGCAAGAGGAGCTTCATATAAATATTCTACATCCAGGTTCTGAAGTACATGTGATACAGGTACATTGCAGAATAAAGCGATTTTTTCTTTAATGTCCTCTGTCAGCTCATGTTCACTTCTGCACACCAGTACATCCGGCTGGATTCCCATTCCCTGAAGTTCCTTTACGCTTGCCTGTGTAGGTTTTGTTTTCAGTTCTTCAGATGCCTTTAAATAAGGAATTAATGTTACGTGGATCAGGATTGCATTGTCATGTCCCACATTGAGCTGGAACTGACGAATTGCTTCCAGGAACGGTTGGCTTTCAATATCACCGACTGTTCCTCCCACCTCGATAATGGCAATCTTGTTTTCCTCCGGTGATTTAGCGCGGTAGAAACGGCTCTTAATCTCATTTGTAATATGAGGAATTACCTGTACGGTACCCCCGCCGAAATCCCCGTGACGTTCTTTCTGAAGAACAGACCAGTAACCTTACCGGTTGTCACATTGGAATTTTTATCAAGACTCTCATCAATGAATCTCTCATAATGTCCCAGATCCAGGTCTGTCTCTGTACCATCGTCTGTTACAAAAACTTCTCCGTGCTGAATCGGGTTCATGGTTCCGGGGTCGATATTGATATAAGGATCAAACTTCTGCATGGTTACCTGGTATCCTCTCGCTTTTAAAAGACGCCCCAGAGATGCAGCTGTGATTCCCTTTCCAAGACCGGAAACAACTCCTCCTGTAACAAATACGTATTTCACTGCCATTTTGATTTCCTCCTCCATCATCCTTTGTTAATAAAAAAGCGTCAGATGCAGCTATCAGAGGGCACTTGACCCATCTGGTATTCTGCATCTGACGCCTTTGTCAGATCATCATATCTTCTATAATAATATGTTCAATTGGCTTTCTTTAAAAATATGCTATACTATAAAACATTTTTTTTCGTTTGTCAATAATGAATTTCCCGTTTTTAAGCAAAAACAAATCAAATAAGTTCCTTCTGATAAACTATGAAGCAGTTATATTTTATGGAATTACTCTGAACACAGTCATAATACAGAAAAAACGAATCTGTAGAAGTTCATCTTCCAGACCCGTCTTCTCTGCAATAATTATTCGGTTATAAAAATGCAAAATTTATGCAACTGCAAATTTCTTCAATGTACGATCAAATTCCCGGCTCTCCCCGTGGCAGTCTACTGTCAGTTCTCTGGTCAGATCCAGACTAAGTACACCAAGGATTGATTTGGCATCAATTAAAAATCTGTTGTAATAAACATCAATATCAAAATCACATCTGCTTGCAGCATTCACAAATTCCTGCACCTCTTCAGTTGCATTTAACTTGATTTTACTCTGTGACATCGTGATCACCCTTTCTGAAAACATTCTTTGTTTTTTTCTATCAGACGCCCATATTATGTTCCACATTTCAGAATTTGTCAAGTTTTTAAATTTATCCAATTTTCATAAAGCGCAGGGGTTCTATTGTGCATTTTATTCGTTTATATATGTTTTCACAGCATTATTTTATACATTATGTATGACTTTATCCTATATTGGTTTTACCATTATGTGAGATTGATTCCATATATCATCGACAGGTTTCTGCATTTTTTATGAATTTTTGCGACTTAACACTTCACAATATCTGCAAACTCCGCATTTGTATAATCCGGAATCTCCATCGGATAATTTCCATCGAAGCATGCCTTACATAAGGGCAGGCGCCCGCCATTCCTTCCAGATAATCTGTCTGCATGTAGCCAAGAGAATCTGCTCCGATCATTTTACAGATTTCCTCTGTGCTGTGGCTGGCTGCAATGAGCTGATCATTTGACGGCACATCCGTTCCGAAATAGCATGGATGTAAAAATGGCGGTGAACTGATACGTACGTGCACTTCCTTTGCTCCCGCCTCTTTTAACATGTGGATCAGGTTTGCAATGGTTGTTCCACGAACAATAGAATCATCCACCAGAACAATCCTCTTATCTTTTACAACAGATTCCAGCACACTCAGTTTCAGATGAACGCTGGACTCACGTTCTTCCTGAGTCGGTTTGATAAATGTTCTTCCAATATAGCTGTTTTTATAGAACGCAAATGCAAACGGGATTCCTGATGCTTCGGAGTATCCCTTTGCAGCAGGGAGTCCGGACTCCGGTACACCTGTTACAAGATCTGCCTCTACAGGATACGACTTGGCAAGAGATTTACCGCCGCGGATTCTGGCATCATAGACCTTCACCCCATCAATGGTACTGTCAAGTCTTGCAAAATATATATACTCAAACACACAATGCGCGCGTTTTGCAGCAGCAGACGCAAGCTCTTTATTTGACTTCAGTCCGTCTTTTGTGATCGTAAGAATCTCACCCGGCTCAATGTCACGGATAAATTCCGCACTTACAGATGTCAGAGCACAGCTCTCAGAAGCAATAACATAAGCATTTCCTCTTTTACCGAGACACAATGGTTTCAGTCCATATGGATCGCGGACTGCGATCAGTTTTCTCGGGCTCATAACTACCAGACCATATGCACCTTTGATCTTCTTTGCAGTCTTTAGCACTGCCTCTTCTACTGTTTTAGAATGCACACGTTCTCTTGCGATATGGAACGCAATAACCTCTGAATCTGTAGTTGTATGGAAAATCGCTCCATTCTGGATCAGTTCCCATTTCAGTTCCGGTGTATTAACCAGATTTCCGTTATGTGCAAGTGCAAGAGTTCCCTTTACATAAGACAAAACAAGGGGCTGTGCATTCTCTGCAACAGAAGCTCCTGTTGTGGAATATCTTACATGACCAATACCAATATCCCCCTCATATTTACGGACAACATCCTGTCTGAGAACTTCACTTACAAGTCCCAGATCCTTATGAAACTTCACATTTCCACGCTCTCCCTTAGTATCAGAAACTGCAAGTCCGCAGGATTCCTGTCCTCTGTGCTGCAGGGAAGTCAGTCCATAATATATGGACGGAACTACATTGCCGCCATCCAGATCATAAATTCCAAAGACGCCGCACTCTTCTTTTATTCCAGCCATCTGATTTCCTCCGATCGTATTCTCTTGTCTGACTTTAACTTTACTTTCAAAACCCGCTGACATTGTTTTCTTATGTTTGGCGGGTTCCAAAATCAAATTATAATAATAGAAACAAATTTGTCAACCTATCCTTTTTTTGCCATATCTCAAAAATTTTTTTCTGAATTTTTCAAAAAAGTGCTTGACATCTGTTTTCATTTCGTTTATAGTACAGCACATAAAGCAAAGGCGCTTTGGAAAGATCTACAGAGATCGCATCCAGGGCGCCTTTTTCGTTTTATAAAACTTTCGTTTCATAGAAAATGTTCGATGAGGAATTTTCTATGAGACGAAAACCGCAGGCAGTCACAATGGTGATCTGCAGCGGCACTACACATATTCAGAAAATATTGCAAACCGAAAGGAGAGTACCTATATGGCACAGAATATCCCTGAACTGTACGGCAGCCTGGTCTTCAACGACAAAGTAATGAGAAGTAAACTGCCAAAAGACATGTACAAAGCATTAAAGAAAACAATCGAGAGCGGTACACACCTTGAACTTGATGTTGCCAACTCCGTTGCTGTTGCAATGAAAGAATGGGCTACCGAGAACGGCGCCACTCATTATACTCACTGGTTCCAGCCAATGACAAACGTAACTGCAGAGAAACATGACAGTTTCATTTCTCCTACAGGAGATGGTCAGGTGATCATGGATTTCTCAGGTAAAGAACTTGTAAAAGGTGAGCCGGATGCTTCCAGTTTCCCGTCAGGCGGTCTTCGTGCCACATTCGAGGCAAGAGGATATACAGCATGGGATCCGACATCACCGGCATTCATCAAAGACGGAACCCTTTACATTCCTACAGCATTCTGCTCCTACAGCGGAGAAGCTCTTGATAAAAAGACTCCTCTCCTTCGTTCCATGCAGACACTTGATAAAGAAGCTACAAAACTTCTCCATATAATAGGTAATAAAGATGTCAAACACGTAAATACAACTGTAGGTCCTGAACAGGAATACTTCCTGGTAGACAAGGAATTATACAAGCAGAGAAAAGACCTTGTATTCTGCGGACGTACATTGATCGGTGCTCCTGCTCCTAAGGGTCAGGAAATGGAAGATCATTACTTCGGTGCTCTGAAACCTCGTGTTGCAGCTTATATGCATGACCTGGATGTAGAGCTCTGGAAACTTGGTATTCCTGCCAAAACAAAACATAACGAAGTTGCTCCTGCACAGCACGAGCTGGCTCCTGTATTCGATACAACAAACGTTGCAGTTGATCACAACCAGTTAACAATGGAAGTAATGAAGAAAGTTGCGACAAGCACGGACTTGTATGCCTTCTTCACGAGAAACCATTTGAGGGAATCAACGGAAGTGGTAAACACAACAACTGGTCTATGATTACAGATGCCGGTGTAAATATCCTTGATCCGGGAAAAACACCTGCTGAAAATACACAGTTCCTGATTTTCCTGACAGCTGTTATCAAAGCAGTTGATGAATACGCAGATGTACTTCGTATTTCTGTAGCAAGTGCAGGAAATGATCACCGTCTTGGTGCAAACGAGGCTCCGCCTGCTGTTGTATCCGTATTCCTCGGTGATGAACTGACAGAAGTATTAAAATCTATCGAAAATGACGAATATTTTGCAGGAAGCCGCGCAGTCCAGATGGATATCGGTGCAAAAGTACTTCCACATTTCGTAAAAGACAATACAGACAGAAACCGTACTTCACCATTCGCATTTACAGGTAACAAATTCGAATTCCGTATGCTTGGTTCCGAAGCTTCTGTTGCAAACCCGAACATTATCTTAAACACTGCTGTTGCTGAGTGTGTTCACCAGTTTGCAGAGCAGTTAAAAGATGTACCGGAAGACAAGATGGAGGATGCAATCCACGAACTGATCAAGAAGACAATTATTGATCATAAACGTGTTATCTTTAATGGAAACGGTTATACAGACGAATGGATCGAAGAAGCTACGAAACGTGGTCTCTTCAACCTGAAATCTACACCGGATGCTCTTCCTCAGTGGATCGCAGATAAGAATATTGAACTCTTTACCAAATATCATATCTTCACAAAAGAAGAAATTGAATCCCGTTATGAGATCTGGCTGGAATCCTATTCCAAGATTCTTAACATTGAGTCCAATACTATGGTTGAAATGGTACAGAAGGATTTCCTTCCATCTGTATTCGCATATATCGACAAAGTTGCAGCTACTGCTGTTGCTAAAAAATCAGTTGTTTCAGATGTCAGCACAGCTTCTGAAGGAAAACTGATCAAAGAGCTGTCACAGCTTGCTGATGAGATTTCCACAGGTCTTGAGACCTTAAAAGCAGACACTGCCAAAGCGCTTGCTACAGAAGATCCTCTGGCTAATGCAAAAGCATACCAGACAGTTGTTCTTTCTGATATGGATGAACTCAGAAAGTCTGTAGATGCAGCAGAAACTCTGATTCCGGATGCACTGCTTCCATATCCTACATATGACAAGCTTCTGTTTTCCGTTTAATTAACAGGTAATAACAGGGGAATATCTTTATGAACTCTACTTCATAATTCATTATCGATTTCCTCATCCATTAATCACACGATATTTTGATATTCCCCTGTTTTACATATAATTTTGATTTTAAGCTGTATTGCATACGGTCGCACAAAATGTCTTTTTTATTACATCAGCTATACAATACAGTATAAATATGGATTTTATATTCGCAAAAGCGCGATGAACTGGTTACATTTCCAGACATTGCGCTTTTTGCATTTTATAAAATATGAGGAAATTTTTATGAGGGAGGAATATTATTATGGAATTTTCCGCAGTAAACACAATATGGGTGCTAGTCGGCGCCGCACTGGTCTTCTTTATGCAGGCCGGATTCGCAATGGTAGAAACAGGCTTCACACGAGCCAAAAACGCAGGTAACATTATTATGAAAAACCTGATGGACTTCTGTATCGGAACCCCGGTCTTCTGGCTGGTCGGCTTCGGTCTGATGTTCGGTGCAGGTAATGGATTTATCGGAAAGATCGGTGGTATTGCAACAGAAGCACACTATGGTTCAGGAATGCTTCCTGACGGAGTTCCTTTCTGGGCATTCTTAATCTTCCAGACAGTATTCTGTGCAACATCCGCAACAATTGTTTCCGGTGCAATGGCAGAACGTACCAAGTTTCTTTCCTATTGCGTCTACAGCCTTATGATCAGTCTTGTTGTATATCCGGTATCCGGACACTGGATCTGGGGCGGTGGATTTATCAGCCAGATGGGATTCCACGATTTCGCAGGTTCCTGTGCAGTACATATGGTAGGTGGTGTGGCAGCTCTGATCGGTGCCATCATCCTTGGACCTCGTATCGGTAAATATACAAAGGACGGCAAATCAAAAGCTATCCCTGGGCACAACCTTACAGTTGGTGCTTTAGGTGTATTTATCCTCTGGTTCTGTTGGTTCGGATTTAATGGTGCTTCCACAGTAAGTATGGAAGGCGATGCAATCGTAAGTGCAGGTAAAATCTTTGTTACTACTAACCTTGCAGCAGCTGTTGCAACTGTAACTGTTATGATCATCACATGGGTACGTTACAAAAACCGGATGTTTCCATGTCTCTGAACGGTTCTCTTGCAGGACTTGTAGCAATTACAGCAGGATGCGACACAGTTTCTCCTACATCCGCAGCGATCATCGGTATTGCTTCCGGTTTCATCGTAGTATTTGGTATTGAATTTATTGACAAAGTCTGAAAATCGATGACCCTGTTGGTGCTGTCGGTGTTCATGGTTTAAACGGTGCTTTCGGTACTCTTGCAGTTGGTCTTTTCTCCGATGGATCAGGCACAGACTGGAAAGGACTTCTTACAGGCGGCGGCTTCCATGGATTTGGTGTTCAGTTCACAGGTATGATCATCACAATCGCATGGGTTGTTGTTACTATGACAATTATCTTCCAGGTAATCAAACATACAATCGGACTTCGTGTTTCAGCTGAAGAAGAGATTGCAGGTCTTGACTCCAAAGAACATGGTCTTGCAAGTGCTTATGACGGTTTCGCAATGGCTGGCGTTCCGACTCCTATGGGAACTTCCATAAAAGCTCCTGTTGTCACAGCCAGACCTTCTGCTCCTGCTGAATCAGTTCCCGAACTTCCGAAAGAAGGCGTTCATAAACTTACAAAAGTTGTTATCATCACCCGTCAGAATAAGCTTGATGAATTTATGCAGGCAATGAACGAGATCGGTGTTACAGGTATCACTATTACGAACGTTCTCGGATGCGGTGTACAGAAAGGTGCTCCATCCTACTATCGTGGTGTTGAGATGGAAATGAATCTTCTTCCTAAGATCAAGATTGAGATTGTTGTCAGTCTCGTACCTGTACAGAAAGTTATTGAAACTGCCAAGGCAGTCCTTCATACAGGCCAGATCGGTGATGGTAAAGTATTTGTATATGATATTGAAAATGTAGTGAAGATCCGTACCGGAGAAGAAGGTTATCTTGCTCTCCAGGATACTAAATAAGCTTTCCACTCATAATAAATATCCTAAAAGGAAGAAAGCCCCGGGGTTATTCCCGGGGCTTTCTTCCTTTAATTTCTGTTTCTGTCATTCTGTTCTTCATGTGGAGACAATCTGGGTAAATTCCAGTGATAATGCGCAGCCAGATATCGGATCAGCACTACCACGATTGACGATACCACCATCGCTTCTACATTTCCCACAAACCGGTTCATGTATACGCAAACGATCGCACCAATGATTGATGCACAGGCATAGATATGCTTTACAAAAATATACGGCGGCACACTTGCCATCATATCTCTCAAAAGACCGCCTCCCACTCCTGTGATCGTTCCGAGAAACACAAGCAGAAATGCATTATCCATATGTCCCTGACGGATTCCCGCATTTACTCCTACTACTGTAAAAATCCCCAGTCCCACAGAGTCCAGCACCAGCATAAATTTGTCATAGGTTTCTCTTCTGTGTCCCTCCAAAAGCTCTCTTTTGAAATAAAAAATAAAGAACACAATACAGGAAGCAAGCACAGATACCAGTGCATACACCGGATTTCTGAATACAGCCGGAGGTATCACTCCCAGAACAATATCCCTGATCATTCCTCCTCCCACTGCTGTTGCCACTCCCAGAACACTGACGCCAAAAATATCCATATTGCGCTCTACTCCCACCATTGCTCCGGAAGCTGCAAACGCCACTGTTCCTGCCATTTCCATAATAAATGTTGCAATCGACTGATAATCCATATATAAATCCCAACTCCTGTTTTCTTTCTGTCTTTTCCTAACAGTATATATAAGATTTCCCTCTATGGCAATAACCGTCTTACAGATGCTCCCTTAAATAAAGTACCATCCACAGTAAAACGGTCGATCAGCGTAGTCTTTGGATTCTCAATCAGATCGATCAGCTTCTCTGCCGCTATTCTGCCGATCGCAACGGTATCCTGACAAAGCGTAGTCAGTTTTGGTTCCAGTATCTTTGCAATTGTAATACCGTCATATCCCGCAATAGAGATATCCTCCGGAATCCGAAGCCCTCTTTCCCGGATTTCATTGATCCCGCCTATCGCAGCATAATCATCCGGATAAAGAATACAGGTTGGAGGATTGGGAAGATCCAACAGTTCCCCCGTAACCTTTGCAGCGCTATCTGCATCTCTGTACGGACATTCTTTAACGTAAGCATCCGGTATCTCCACTCCCAGCCGCTGTAAAGTCCGATAAAAACCGGAAAGACGCATTCTGGTAACAGACGTATTATCTCCATGAATATATGCAATGCGTCTGTGCCCCTGGTTATAAATATAGGTAACCAGTTCTTCCATTCCCTGACTGTTATTGGAAACAACTGCAATATTTCCGTCAAATACATGGTCGATCGTAACTACCGGAATCTCTGAACGGATCAGTTCCTGCACTTCATCCGCATAAAAATCCACACAGGCAATGACTACACCATCCACCCCTCTGTAGCGGCAATGTTCATAATAACTCAGTTTCTGTCCGGAAATCCTTCCGCTTGTGAAGGTAATATCGTACCCTCTTTCCTCTGCAGTCCTCTTAAAGCTCTCCAGCACATGATTAAAATAATCATGGGTAAGCCCGCTGGCAGCTTCATCAACAAACATTACTCCGATATTATAGCTTCTTTTAGTCTTCAGCGTTCTTGCTGAAGAATTAGGCAAGTATCCCATTTCTGAAGCTGTTTTCAGAATCATTTTCCGTGTTTCCTCACTGATATCGGAATAACCATTCAATGCTTTGCTGACACTGGCCACAGAGACATTACACTTTTTCGCAATTTCTTTCATCGAAACCATAGGTATGCCTCAATCTTTCCTAAAATTTTCGTAAACGTTTTCGTGTTTTTATTATATAACTATTCGTATATTTTTTCAAGTTTTTGATTTTATTTTTTGTGCATCTTTGCCATTTTTCGTATGATTGCACAATTTTCAATCCTTATTTTTCCCTTTTATCACAAATTCATTTCATCATTTTACCAAAATTTCGCTCTTGTTTTTTGACATTTATTTTTCTGCAAAGCAGTTGATTTTGCCACTGTCTTCCGCTATACTAAAGGAAAATAGCAGTAATGCCACGATAACCGCATATTTTATTCTAAACTTATTCGTTTTCGTGTCTTTATTTTCTGTACATTCAGAATAATCACTACAAATTATTTATAAAACAGGAGGACTTCATATGAAATTCGGTTATTTCGATGACAATGCCAAAGAATACGTCATCACTACGCCAGACACTCCACTCCCATGGATCAACTATCTGGGTTCTCGGGATTTCTTCTCACTGATTTCCAATACCTGTGGCGGATACAGTTTTTACAAAGACGCCAAACTTCTTCGTATCACCCGTTACCGCTACAATAATATCCCGGTAGATTCAAATGGAAAATATTACTATATCCATGACGGCGAAGAAATCTGGAATCCAGGTTCCATGCTTCCAAAACACCTCTGGATTCTTATGAATGCCATCATGGAATCGGCTACAGCCGTTTTCTTTCTTCCAAAAATGGATTAAAAGCTAATCTTCTTGCTTTTGTTCCTGTTAACTCAACCTGCGAAATCAACAAACTGACTCTCACAAATACAACTGATACTTCGAAAACTTTTTCCCTTTTCTCTTATGTAGAGTTCTGTCTATGGAACGCAGTTGATGACAGCACAAACTTCCAGAGAAATTTAAGCATCGGAGAAGTCGAACTCGAAGGCAGCACTATTTACCACAAAACCGAATATCGCGAACGCCGCAGACATTACAGTTTCTTCAGCGTAAACAGCCCTGTTGATGGTTTTGATACTAGCAGAGATGTTTTCCTTGGTATGAATAACGGAAACGCTTTCCCTGCTGCCGTAAAAGAAAATAAAGCAAGAAATTCTGTGGCAAGCGGCTGGTACCCTATCGCAAGCCACCAGATTAATATAACACTTTCCGCCGGAGAATCCAAGGCTTTATTTTCATTCTTGGTTACAGCGAGAACCCTCAGGATCAGAAGTTTGTTGCTCCGAACGTAATCCGCAAAGACGGCGCACATAAAATCCTCGAACAGTTCCAGACAACCGAACAGGTTGATGCGGCATTCACAGAACTGAATGCTTACTGGGATAAACTACTCTCTCGTTATCATGTAGAAAGTAATGACGAACACGTAAACCGTATGGCCAACATCTGGAACCAGTATCAATGTATGGTCACTTTCAACATGTCACGTTCTGCTTCTTACTACGAATCCGGCACAGGCCGTGGAATGGGATTCCGTGATTCCTGTCAGGATCTTCTTGGTTTCGTACACCTGATCCCGGAACGTGCAAGAGAACGTATCCTGGACATCGCAGCTACTCAGTTCGAAGATGGAAGCGCTTATCATCAGTATCAGCCACTTACCAAGAAGGGTAATCTGGACATCGGAAGTGGATTTAATGATGACCCATTATGGCTGATTGCAGCTGTTTCCGCTTATCTGAAAGAAACAGGTGACTTCTCTATCTTAAATGAGATGGTAGATTTCGATAATCAGAAAGAAAAAGCAGCACCTCTGTACGAGCATCTGCGCCGTTCTTTCGAATATACAGCCACTCATCTCGGACCGCACAAGCTGCCATTGATCGGACGTGCAGACTGGAACGACTGCCTGAACCTTAACTGCTTCTCCACAGAACCGGGAGAATCCTTCCAGACTACAGGACCTTCCGAAGGACCTGTTGCAGAGTCTGTATTTATCGCAGGTATGTTTGTAAAATACGGCAGAGAATTCGCAGAGATCAGCCGTCATATGGGGGACACCACAGCCGCAGACAGAGCCGAAAAAGAAGTCGATGCCATGTATCAGGCAGTTCTGGATGCCGGCTGGGATGGAGAATGGTTTGTACGTGCATATGATGCAGAATCAAAAAAAGTTGGTTCCAAAGAATGCAAGGAAGGTCAGATCTTTATCGAACCGCAGGGCTTCTGCGTTATGGCAAGAATCGGTGTGAAAGAAGGTCTTGCCCAAAAGGCTCTGGATTCTGTCAAAGAGCGTCTGGATACCAAATACGGTATTATGATCCTTCAGCCGGCCTATACCCAGTATTATCTGAACCTTGGAGAAATTTCCTCCTATCCGCCGGGATATAAAGAGAACGCAGGTATCTTCTGTCACAATAATCCATGGGTTTCTATCGCAGAAACCGTCATCGGACGCGGCAACAGAGCTTTTGAGATTTACAAGAAGACCTGCCCGTCCTACATCGAAGATATCAGCGAAATCCACTGTACGGAACCATATGTATATTCTCAGATGGTTGCAGGCGCTGACGCAGTTTTCCATGGTCAGGCAAAGAACAGCTGGCTGACAGGTACTGCAGCATGGACTTTCTGGAACCTGTCTCAGGCTATCCTGGGTGTTCAGCATCCTACGACGGACTGTGTATCAACCCATGTATCCCGGAAGGATTTGGTGATTTCACACTTACCAGAACATTCCGCGATGCTGTTTACCACATCGAAGTCAAGAACCCGGATAACGTTCAGAAGGGTGTTAAGAAAGTGGTTGTAGACGGCAAAGAATATGAAGGCTGCCTGATTCCATTTGAAGAAGGCAAGAAGGAATATCATGTAACTGTTTGCATGGGATAATAGTTCAATTATTTTTATGTGCCCTTATCCTGAACATTTCTTATCTTCGCATATTTACTTTATGATATAGTGAATTAAAGATATAACCGAGTCTACATATACTGCCCGAGACTTGGAATGATTAAGAAAAGATTTGGAAAAATTACAATAAAAAGGGAGCTACTCAATTAAGAATAGCTCCCTCATTTTATCACTTTTTACTACTCTGTTTGGACACGATAAATGCTTATTTTAAGCCATTTATTAGAATTTACCAGCTTTAGCAGCTTCCTCAATGGAAACAGCTACTGCAACTGTCATACCAACCATCGGGTTGTTACCAGCGCCGATGAGACCCATCATCTCTACGTGAGCCGGTACAGAAGAAGAACCAGCGAACTGTGCATCAGAGTGCATACGTCCTAATGTATCTGTCATACCGTAGGAAGCTGGACCTGCTGCCATGTTGTCTGGGTGAAGTGTACGTCCTGTACCACCACCGGAAGCAACTGAGAAGTATTTCTTACCTACTTCAAGACGTTCTTTCTTGTATGTACCTGCAACCGGATGCTGGAAACGTGTCGGGTTTGTGGAGTTACCTGTGATAGAAACGTCAACGTCTTCTTTCCACATGATAGCAACACCTTCCGGAACGCT
>ENA-OQIO01000438-OQIO01000438.1-human-gut-metagenome-genome-assembly--contig:-NODE-438-length-22736-cov-3.284710_pt1 | contig 22736 bp, 23 predicted proteins | sample MGYA00242573_ERZ504737 | MGnify/ENA primary metagenome ERZ504737 (study PRJEB26092, sample SAMD00036203) | human gut metagenome | host: Homo sapiens | study: EMG produced TPA metagenomics assembly of...
GATCATTTAATTCTTTTGTGCTTATTTTATCCATCATTTTATCATACGTATCTTGTTCTCTTATATATTTCGCTATTGTTGCTTCATTTAGTCCTACTGTCGATACATAATATCCTGTTGACCAAAAATTATTGTTTCCAAATTTATATTTTAAATTTCCATGTCTTGCAAATATCATCATTGCACTTTTTCCTTTTAAATACCCCATAAAATTTGATATACTCATTTTTGGTGGTATCTTAACCAAAATATGAATATGATCCGGCATAGCTTTCCCTTCTATTATCTCTATGCCTTTCCACTTACATAAATCTTTTATTATTTGTACAATATCTCTACGCAATTTATTATATATAATTTTTCTTCTATATTTTGGGGTAAATACTATATGATACTTGCACATCCATCTTGTATGTGCTAAACTTCTTTCCATAGAAATCTCCTCTCTTTAATAATGACTTGAACACTTATTATTTTAATAGAGGAGAATTTCTATTTCTATAAGAAACTTATTAACCACTCGTAAAACGAGTGGTTTTTTGTTTCGCACGCTCTGCGTACTCAACTAACTAAAGTACAAAATAAAAAGGAGTTAGTTTTAAACTAACTCCTTTTGTTATTTGATTGATATATCTTTTATTATTTGTCAAAGATATTTTTGAGAGCCTGTTTATTTACATCACGGTTTAACTGAGCAAGGTAAGTAGTTAATTTGATGTGTTTTGGACAAGCTTCTACGCAGTTTTGGCTGTTACCGCAGCTAGTGATACCGCCTTTTTCCATAAGAGCATTAAGACGTTTTTTCTTTGTCAAATTTACCATATGGATGTAAATTGAAGAGATAAGCTTGAACTGTTGGAGCAGGTCCGATGAAGTCAGACTGTGGACCAACGTTAGGGCAAGCTTCTAAGCAGCAACCACAAGTCATGCAGTGGGAAATTTCATATGCTGTAGCAGCAGTATATGGGTTTTGAATTGGAGCTTCACGATTTTCCCAGCTACCATCAACATTAATCCAACCTTGGATACGTTTGAGGCTTTCAAACATAACGCTACGGTCGATTAAGAGGTCACGGATTACAGGGAAAGTACGAGCTGGAGCAATGCGGATTGGTTGAGGAAGTTTGTCGATAAGAGAAGCACAAGCTTGACGTGCACGACCGTTAATAACCATCATACAAGCACCACATACTTTTTCTAAGCAGTTGCATTCCCAAACTACAGGAGTAGTTTTTTGCCATCTTTAGTTACAGGGTTTTTCTGAATTTCCATTAAAGCTGCAACTACGTTAAGTGCAGGACGATAAGGAATTTCAAATTCTTCTGTGTAAGGTTTGCCAGTAGGGCTATCTTGACGTTCAATAATCAAATGAACAGTTTTTTTAGTATCTGCCATTATTTTTTGCCTCCTTTAGTAACATCATAACGACGTGGACGAGGTTTAACTAAGGAGTGATCAAAATCGATATAGCTGATTTCTGGTTCACAAGTTTCAGGGTTCATTCTAACAAGTGTAGTTTTTAAGAAATGCTCGTCATCACGGTTAGGGAATTCTGGTTTGAAGTGAGCACCACGGCTTTCATCACGCATACGAGCTGCTTTACAGATAGCAAGAGCTAGATGATCATGTTGCGAAGCGACGTACGAACATAGCTTCTTGGTTGGCCCAGCGACTAGTATCAGTAAGACCGATATGATCCCATTTTTTGAGGATTTTCTTAACTTCTTCATAGCAATATTCAAGGTCTTTGTTAATACGTTCAATTGTGCAGTAACGAAGCATGAGCTCGCCTAATTCCATATGGAGTTTATGAGCGTTAACGTCGCCTTTCATATTCATGATTTTTTCAAATTCATCAACAGTCTGTTGTTTTGCTGCAGCAAGTTCTGCATCAGTAAGAGCAGCACCATTATCTTCAGCAATAGTTTTACCTTCAATTGTCCAAGCGGAATCACCGTTAGCCCAACGAATAGCTTCTGGACCAGAAACAGTACCAGAGTGAGCAGCGGAAAGAAGGGAGTTAGCACCAAGACGGTTAGCACCATGTACTGATAGTCACATTCGCCGGAAGCGAATAAACCAGGAATATTTGTTCTGTGTTTACGGTCTACCCAAATACCACCCATGGAATAGTGAACGGAAGGGAAGATCTGCATAGGAACTTTACGAGGGTCGTCCCCAACGAATTCTTCATAGATTTCCATGATACCAGCGAGTTTACGGTTTAAGTAATCTGCATCAATGTGGGAAAGATCGAGGTATACACGATTTTCGCCATTGATACCAAGACCCATGTGTACGCAAACTTGATAAATTTCACGAGCTGCGATATCACGAGGAACGAGGTTACCATAAGCTGGATATTTTTCTTCGAGGAAGTACCAAGGTTTGCCATCTTTGTAAGTCCAAACACGACCACCTTCACCACGAGCTGCTTCAGACATAAGACGGTTTTTATCTTCGCCTGGAATAGCTGTTGGGTGAATCTGAATGAATTCAACGTTACCGAGGTAAGCACCTTCTTGGTATACATCGGAAACAGCAGAACCGTTACAGATTGTAGAAGCTGTACATTTACCGAAAATAACACCAGGACCACCTGTTGCTAAGATAACTGCATCAGCTGGGAAAGCTTCAATTTCCATGGAATTCATGTTTTGAGCAGTGATACCACGGCAGATGCCTTCGTTGTTTTTAATGATGTGAACGAATTCCCAGAATTCGTATTTTTTAACTTTGCCTTTTACTTCAAGTTTACGAACTTGTTCATCAAGAGCATATAAAAGCTGTTGACCAGTAGTAGCACCAGCGAAGCAAGTACGTTTATGTTTTGCACCACCGAAGTTACGAAGGTCAAGGTTACCTTCTGGTGTACGAGTGAAAGGAACCCCCATGCGGTCGAACATTTTAATAAGTTTTGGAGCGTTTTCGCACATACCTTTAACTGCTAATTGGTCAGCAAGGAAGTCGCCACCATAAATTGTATCATCGATATGATCCCAAACAGTATCATGTTCACCTTTGGAATCCATACAAGCATTAATACCACCCTGTGCACAGAGGGAGTGGGAACGTTTTACTGGGCAATAAGAGAATAAGTCTACAATACCGCCAGATTCACAAATTTTAATCGTAGCCATAAGACCGGATAAACCGCCACCGACAACGATGATTTTTTTTGTAGATTTCACGTGAGTCTCTCCTTATATCAGAATTTATAGATTAAAACCAGTACATGCTCATGAAAGCAATTGTTAAAAGGGATAATACTACAAAGATTGCCATGAATACACGAGAGAAGAAAGTCTGGATACGAGGACCTTTTGCAATACCCCATGTCATAGTGAATGTAGTAAGACCGTTAAAGAAGTGGAAAATAGATGCAATCATAGCGATTGTATAAGCACCCCATACAAGCGGATTTTGGAAATAAGCTTGTAATAATTCGAAGGAAATAGGAGTACCGCCACCTTTTACCATAATGCGGAGATAAACAACATGCCAGATTAAGAAAAGGAAGATAATAACAGCAGTTATTCTTTGGAAATAGAAATTCCAGTTGCGAGCATAACCATAGCTTTTTACGTTATTTTTAGCTTGCATTAAAATGTACAAACCATAAAGACCATGGAAAAGGAATGGAACTAAAATGAAGCAAATTTCCAAAGGAAGCATAATTTCATGTGGAATAGATGCAAGATGCTCAACTGCTGCATTGAATGGAGCTGGTCCACCTAATACCATAGAGTTTGTAAAGATATGTTCGAGTAAGAATAAACCTACAGGAACAATACCGCAGAGGGAATGTAATCTGCGAATATAAAATGTTGTGTGAATCATCCTTGAACCTCCTGTACTTTTTAATTTTCATAGGGAAAATTTACACACCTTATGACATGCTTAAAAAAGCTTCCATATATTAATTATATGTAATATAAATGATAGATGGCTATCCCCGTGTGTCCCACGGTTCGCAAAATAAACTGAGCTCCTCCTAGAAGATAATAAAGGAGCTCAGGATTTTGTTAATTATTAAAGTTTATCCATATCTAAAGTGCGATATGGAGCCTGACCCATTTCATAGAAATTATTACCTTCAGAGTCAATAACTACGATTGCAGGGAAATCTTCAACAGTAAGAGCTGCAAGTGCTTCAGGACCAAGTTCTGGATAAGCGATTACTTCATATTTTTTTACACATTTGGAAATAAGTGCAGCAGCACCACCAACAGCGGCAAAATAAGTAACACCATTTTTCTTCATGGATTCGATAACAGCTTTATCACGAGAACCTTTACCAATCATACCTTTAATACCCTGTTCGAGCATTGTAGGAGTATAAGCGTCCATACGACCAGAAGTTGTAGGACCGCAAGAACCAATTGGATTACCAGGTTTAGCTGGAGTTGGTCCAAGATAATAAACAATTTGATTGCTCCAATCAATTGGAAGTTTTTCACCACGAGCAAGTGTTTCTGTCATAACTTTATGAGCAGCATCACGTGCGCTATAGATAACGCCAGAAATAAGAACGCTATCGCCTACTTTTAATTTACGAGACTGTTCTTCAGTCAAAGGTGTTGTAATGCGAATTTTATCAGCCATTTAAATGTACCTCCCGAATAAATTATAATACGCGTTTAGAATGACGGCATGCATGGCAACAAATTGTTACAGCCACAGGAAGGCCAGCGATATGAGTAGGACCCCATTCGATATTAACAGCAAGAGCACTTGTTGTACCACCGAGCTGTGGACCAATACCTGTCTGGTTGATTAATTCTAAAAGCTCTTCTTCAAGTTTTGCATATTCAGGATGAGCATTACGAACATTAGTTGGACGAAGTAATGCTTTTTTAGACATAACAGCAGCACGGTCCATAGTACCGCCAATACCAATACCAACAACCATTGGTGGGCAAGGATTACAGCTAGCATGAAGGATAATATCCATAACTGCTTTTTTAACGCCTTTTACACCATCAGCTGGTACAAGCATTTTTAAGCCAGATTTATTTTCGCTACCGAAACCTTTTGGTTCAACTTGGATAGTTAATTTATCGCCAGGAACGATTTCTGTGTAGATAACAGCTGGTGTATTATCTTGAGTATTTTTACGATCGAAAAGTGGTTCAGCTACAACGGATTTACGTAAATAGCCTTCAGTATAACCTTTAGCTACACCAGCATTGATAGCGTCATTTAAGTTGCCGCCTTCAATGTGAACATCTTGACCTAATTCAACAAAAACAATAGTCATACCAGTATCTTGGCAAATAGGTCTGTCTTCTTCTTTTGCAATTTTTGCATTTGTGATAATTTGGTCGAGTACTTCTCTTCCTACTGGAGATTTTTCACTAAGTCTACCTCTTTCTAATGCGGCAAACACATCTCCTGGTAAATAGTAGGCAGCTTCTTTACACATCTGCGCTACTTCTTGAGTGATTTGTTCTGCTTGGATTGTACGCACCATAACCCCTCCAATGGATTAAAATATTTAGTCATTGTTTTATTAAACTTCCTAAATTTAGGCAATCCCCATTAATGACTAACGGTTAAGGACATATTTTTACTTAATAAGTATATATTTTTTAAGTAGAAAATTTTTAAATAAATAAGAATTTATCTATTTTGAGATCTGTCCCATCTCTAATAAATTAACTCTCACCACTGGTTAAAAGTAGTGGGGGATTTATCACGAACAAATTGGATAAAAATATCCTCATGTAATGAAAATTTTAGCATATTTTTGAATGTCTTTCAACACCTAAAATGGCTGGAAGCTTAATATTATTAAAGTTGAAGGCTGTTCACTTTTATAAATAAAATATATTTATAGACTAAAAAATATAAAAAGTTATTTATTTTAGTACATAATTTTATTAAATAAATATATAAAATCATTATAAATATTTATCTTAAATATAAAAACTTTTATTTTAAAAATAATGCGTTGAAGATTTATTTTTTCATTATTTATATCAATTATCATGAAAGAAGGGTCTAGACCATCTCGAGGTTCAAAAACACTTCCTGGATTAATGATTATTTTATCATTTACATGCTCTTCGTTACCTACATGACTATGACCATAAACTATTATATCTGCACCTAATTTAGAGGCTTGTTCATATAGATATTTAGTTGTCCATTTTACATTATATTTATGACCATGGGTCAAAAATATTTTTTGCCAGCAATTTCTACTAATATTTCTTTTGGCTTAGTGGAAAACCAATCTATATTACCAGGAACAGCATATACAGGTTTTTTAGATACATCAGCTAAATAGCCAGCATCATCAATACTATCGCCTGCATGAAGCCAACAATCTACATCGTCAGCTAGACAAATTGCATCATCAATAGCAGATAGATCATGATGACTATCACTCATAATTCCTATTTTCATTTTAAATATTCACCTAGTTGGATTTCCATTTCACGTAGTGCTTTACCACGATGACTAATATTATTTTTTTCTTCAATAGTTAATTCAGCCATAGTTTTTTGCAAATCAGGAACAAAAAAATATGGGTCATAACCAAAGCCATTATTTCCTTGAGCGAAAATGCGAATGATACCTTCACATTTTTGAGTACAAGTTAATGTTTTGCCATCAGTATCTACAAAGACCAAAGAACAAACATATTGAGCAGTTGATTGCTCTACATTTTTTTTCTGTAGCTCTTCAATCATTTTTTTATTATTAGCTAAATCGTTTGCATGGTAACCAGCAAATCTAGCTGAATAAATACCAGGAGCTCCATCTAAAATATCAATGGTTAAACCTGAATCATCTGCTAAGCAAGCATAGCCTGTTTTTTGAGCGTAAAATTTTTGCTTTTTTGATAGCATTTTTCTTCAAAAGTAGTACCATCTTCAACAGCATCAGGTAAAGGGCCAAATTCACTTAAAGAATGAAGTTCTACAGGTAAATTTTTAAATGCATTTATCATTTCTTTTATTTTGCCTTGATTTTTTGTAGCTACAATAATTTTTTTCATCATGGAATCCTTCCTATTTTCCAAACTAAGTCATTACCTAAAATATCTTTTTGATAAGAGATTAATTCATCAATACCTTTTTGAGCATAGGCGAGCATTTTACTGAATTGTTCATGTGTAAAAGGTTGTTTTTCACCAGTACCTTGAATTTCTACAAAATGCCCTTCGCCTGTCATGACGATATTCATATCAGCTATAGCAGTAGAATCTTCTTCATAGCATAAATCTAATATAGGTTCATTATCTTTAGAGATACCTACGCTTATGGCAGCCATGAAATCTTTTAATGGAAATGGTTTTTTAGGGTCGTAGATAGTGGCTAAAGCTTCAGCTAATGCAACAAAAGCTCCAGTGATTGAAGCTGTTCGCGTACCACCATCGGCTTGAATTACATCACAGTCAATAATGACTGTTCTTTCACCTAAAGCTTTAAAATCTATAACACTGCGAAGACAGCGTCCTATAAGACGTTGGATTTCCTGTGTTCTGCCATTTTGTCTACCACGAGAAGCTTCTCTAGGAGAACGGGTCAATGTTGCTGATGGAAGTAAGGAATATTCAGCATTTAACCAGCCTGTACCGCTACCACGTAAAAATGAAGGAACGCCATCTTGAATAGTAGCAGCACAAATTACTTTAGTATTGCCTGTTTCAATTAAAACAGAGCCAGCTGGATATTTTTGAAAGTATTTTGTTATTTTAAAACGACGCAATTGGTCTGCATTTCGTCTATCAATCTAGTCATATAAATAAAAAGTCTCCAAATGAAATCATAAAATTTAAGTTATTTTAAACTATCAAGATAGCCCTGTAAAATAAATACAGCAGCCATTTTATCAATAACTTTTTTGCGTTTTGCACGACTGACATCAGCTTCTAATAAATAACGGTCAGCAGCAACAGTAGATAAACGTTCATCCCAAAAGATAATTTCAGCATCAGGAATATCTTCTAGGATTTTATCTGTAAAATGTTTTACAATATCGCATCGTTCGCCAACTGTACCATTCATATTTTTAGGTAAGCCAACGACAAATTTTTTAGTTTCGTATTGTTTGCTTAATTCGCGAATACGAGCTAAATCGTGTTTATAAGATTTACGGCGAATTGTTTCTACACCTTGTGCTGTAAATAAAAGTTCATCACTTACGGCAATGCCAACAGTTCTATCACCGATATCAAGGGACATTATTCTCATAAATATTTATTCACCTTTTTTTATATTCTCATTGTTTTCTAAATAGAAACGTACAAGTTCTTCTAGTAATTCATCTCGTCCTAATCTACGAATTTCATTTCTAGCATTTTTGTTACTTGTGATATAAGCTGGGTCATCAGATAAAAGATAACCAACTAATTGATTGATTGGACTGTAACCTTTTTCGAGCATAGCACGGCAAGATAAACAAAGTGCTTTTGCTGCTTTATCATCATCTGCACCAAAATTAAACATCATAGTTTCATCTTTAATGTTGGACATAATAATCACCTCAATAATATCTATATATTGTCATATAGTAGATTAATCTATAATCTATGTACTAATTATAACAAAAAAATAGTTTTAAAGACAGTCAATATTACTTTAAGAAAACAAAAGGAGGCTAGATAATTAGCCCCCTTGCTAGTTTAAATATAATTATTTAATTTGAGATTGAATTACTTCATGACCTTTAGCAAAAGCATCATTTAATTTTTCTGGTTGTTTACCACCAGCTTGAGCCATATCAGGACGACCGCCACCGTTACCGCCAGTCACCATAGCTACTTCTTTTACGATTTTACCAGCGTGTAAGCCACGAGCTACACCGTCTTTATTTACTTTTACAACGAAGTTAACTTTATCATTGAGTATAGCACCGAGAACAACTACACCAGCTTTATCGAATTTGTTGCAAAGAAGGTCTGCATTGTTGCGAAGTTCATCCATGTTAGCAGCTTGGATTTTACCAACAATTACGTTAACACCATTATATTCTTTTAATGCCATTAATAATTTATTGGAATCAGCTTTAGCACGTTCAGCTTGAACTTTAGCAATTTCAGCTTTCATTTCTTTATTTTCTTGAAGAAGGTTTGCAATTTTATCGCAAAGATTGCTTTCGTTAGTTTTTAAAGTTGTTATAGCTGTTTGTAAAAGTTTAGCTTTAGCATTCATATAATCAATAGCAGCTTTACCAGTGATAGCTTCAATACGTCTAACGCCAGCAGCTACACCAGATTCACCGATGATTTTGAACATGCCGATTTGACCGATATTTTTAACATGGCTACCACCGCAAAGTTCCATACTAAATCCAGGTACAGTAACTACACGAACGATATCGCCATATTTTTCACCGAATAATGCCATAGCACCAGCTTTTTTAGCATCTTCTTGGTTCATATGAGAAATTTCTACATCTTTACCTGTTAAAATTTCAGCATTTACCATTTCTTCTACTTGTTGTAATTGTTCAGCAGAGATTGGTTCAAAGCTAGAGAAGTCAAAACGTAAATGATGAGCATTTACAGCAGAACCAGCTTGATTGATATGGTCGCCAACAACACGTTTTAAAGCAGCTTGTAAAAGATGTGTTGCTGTATGGTTACGTGCAGAAGCGAGTTTATTTTCCATATCTACAGTTATTTCTACAGTATCTCCAACATGAAGACTACCTTCAGTTACATGAACAATATTATAAACAGAATCATCAGGTAATTTTTTAGTATCAATAACTTGTGCATTACCCATATCTGTTTTTAAGCTACCAATATCGCCTTCTTGTCCGCCACCTTCAGCGTAAAATGGTGTAACGTCTAAGATAAGACCAGCTTCATCGCCGTCTTCAAGGCTATTTGTAGTTTTAGCATCTTTCCAAATGCAAACGATTTTAGCTTGACGAGCAGTTTCATCAACTTTTAATTCACCGATATTGCTATCACGTAAATCAGGAATATCCATGCGTTTGTTTTCGCCACGAGCATTACGTGCACGAGTGCGTTGTTCGTCCATAGCTTTATCAAAAGCTTCTTTATCTAAAGTCATATGATTTTCATGGAGAATTTCATCTGTTAATTCCCAAGGGAAACCATAAGTATCATAGAGTTTGAAACCAACTTCACCATCAAGAACAGTTTTATTTTCAGCTTTTAGTTTTTCAACTTCAGCATTTAATAAATCCATACCTTGAGTTAATGTAGTTGCAAAACGATCTTCTTCTAAGCTGATTACTTTTTTGATGTAATCTTTTCTATTTGTGAGTTCATCATAAACACCACTGTAGATTTCAGCAACTACATCAACAGCGCCAGCTAAGAATTTATCTTCGATGCCAAGCATACGAGCATGACGTACAGCACGACGTAATAAACGACGAAGTACATAGCCACGACCTTCATTAGAAGGTAAGATACCGTCCATAACCATGAAGGAAATACTTCTAGCATGGTCAGCAATAACTTTTAAAGAAATATCTGTTTCTTTATCTTTGCCATATTCTTTATTAGCAACTTTGCTAGCATATTCAATGATAGGGAACATTAAATCTGTTTCAAAGTTAGATGGTTTATTTTGTAATACTGAAGCAAGACGTTCAAGACCACAACCTGTATCAATGTTTTTATGTACAAGTGGATTGTATTTTCCATCTTCAGTACGGTCAAATTGAGTAAATACAAGGTTCCAAATTTCAAGATAACGGTCACAATCGCAACCAACGCCACATGTAGGGCTACCACAACCACGTTCTTCACCGAGGTCAATGAAAATTTCAGAGTCAGGACCGCAAGGACCGCTACCAATTTCCCAGAAGTTATCTTCTAATTTAACGATATGTTCTGGATTGATGTCAGTTTCTGTTGTCCAAATTTTATATGCTTCTTCATCATCAGGATAGATTGTAGCCCAAAGTTTATCTTTTGGAAGTTCTAATTCTCCAGTTAAAAATTCCCAAGCCCATTTAATAGCATCATATTTGAAATAATCGCCAAAGGAGAAATTACCAAGCATTTCAAAATAAGTATGGTGGCGAGCTGTGCGACCTACGTTTTCAATATCACCAGTACGAACACAACGTTGACTTGTAGTGATACGAGTGCAAGGTGGTGTCATTTTACCTGTGAAATAAGCTTTGAAAGGAGCCATACCAGCACCAATCATCAATAAGCTAGGGTCATCTTTTGGAATTAAAGATGCACTAGGAAGTTCTAAATGTCCATTTTTGACAAAAAAGTCAAGGTATCTTCTACGGAGTTCTTTTCCGCTCATATACTTCAAACTAATCTACCTCCAATATTTTAAGTTGAAATTTTTGATTATTTACTAGTAAAAACTTCTATAATTATATATAATAAATTATTTCAAGTCAATTTATCAAGGTTTTTAAAGCTTTTGTAGATTAAATCGCTTAGCAAAAGTCGGGGAATTTTTTATATCTATTTTTTGATTAGGTAAAGATAATAATTTAATTTTATCTTGATTTATCGTTAAAATGTTAATTTCACTTAAAATAATCAGGCATTGTTTTATACTGTAATCAGATAAATTTAGATTGTAAATTTGTTTTAATAAAGCTTGACAATCTTTAAGGGAAAATATACTTTGACCATATTTCTTTTCTTGATTGCGCAGACAAAGATATATTTTACCAATTGTGTCATAAGCAGGAAACTCTTCTAGATAAGAAATTTTTTGTTTGCTTTGACGTAAATCACTCAATTTAAACTGTAGATAAGTATGGTCATTCCAGTAGTTTAATTCAGGCTGGAATAAAATATCTACATATTTATTATTTATATCATCGGCAACATCTGCCATATGCCAACCAATAGCAGTATATTGTGTATTATTATAAGCAAAATTAAAACGTAAATGATTGTTTTCTTTACCCATTTTCATGCTTTTAGTGACTAAGAGATTTTGACAGACAAATTGTGGTTTAGGATTTCCCATGCCAAAAGGTTCAAGTAAGGATAATTCCTCGATAAAATCCATGGTTATATCTTGAGGTGTTAAAACTGTTTCTACTTGATAAATTGGTATTAAATCTTCATCTGTTAAATGTTCACTAGCATATGTTTGCATATGTGAAATAAAATCATCTAATTTAGCTAAATCAATCGTAAAACCTGCTGCTTTGGAATGACCTCCATAAACCATTAAATCTTGTTCACAATAAGTGAGGGCATTTTTCATATGAAGTCCATCTATGCTACGACAAGAGGCTTTACCAATATTATCTTTAGTCGCTATGATTATTATAGGTCGATAATATTTTTCTTGTAGCGAGATGCTGCTATACCGATAACACCTTCATGCCAATTTTCGCCAACAACAATGATGATTTTATTTTCTTGAAGATTATTTTCTTCAATTTTTTTGACAGCTTCGTGAAAAATATCTTCTACAATTTCTTGGCGTTGTTTATTTTCTTCATCTAGATATAATGCTTTTTGATGAGCTGTTTGTTTATCAGTGGCTAATAATAATTCAACAGCAATACTAGCATGAGTCAATCTTCCCGCAGCATTTAAGCGAGGAGCTACACCAAAACCAATATGACCAGTATTTATATTATTTTCATCGTAATTGCAGATTTCAATTAAAGTTTTTATACCTAAGTTTTGAATATTAGCTAATCCTTTTTTGACAATACGACGATTTTCATCAACAAGAGGTACAATATCAGCTATAGTGCCTAAAGCTACAATATCCAAATAATTTTCTAATTCATGAATATCTTTATTTAAGCTTTGATATAGTCCTTGACAAAGTTTGAAGGCTACCCCTACACCGCAAAGATTTTTATTGGGATAATTACATTGTGTTTGTGTAGGATTGATAATAGCAAAGGCGTCAGGAAGAATTTCACGAGGTAAATGGTGGTCTGTAATAATCATATCGATTTTATCTTTGGTATAATCAACTTCATCAAGAGCTGTAATACCGCAGTCAACAGTGATTAATAAATCGTATTTAGGTATTAATTTTTGTAGGGATTCGATATGAAGACCATAGCCTTCACTATGGCGGTCAGGTAAATAATAGTCTATATTAAAGCCTAATTTAGTAAAAACTGTCATTAAAAGGGCAGTGGAGCTGACACCGTCTACATCATAATCGCCATAAATGCAGATTTTTTCTTTATTTTTTAAAGCTAATAAAAGTCTTTGGCAAGCTTTTTCCATATCCTTTAGCAAAAAAGGGTCATGATAGGGAATTTTTGTGGGATTGAGAAATAATTTAGCTGAGTTTTCATCAAGATTTTTTCTAGTTAAAATTTCAGCTAGACTAGAAGATATATGCAAATTCTTTTCTAATAAGATTTGTTTTTTTTCATCAATGGGTAGAATTTCCCAACGTTTATTCATAAATAAATATTACCTCCTATACTTGATTTTTATAGATAGTATTTAATTTATTTTTTACATATAATTAATAGCTATTTGTTTTACAGTATAAAATGAATATGATAAAATGTAAATTATTGCAAGTAATAAGAAGACTTTAATACATATTTAACAAATTCGAAATTAAAATATGATTGAATTAAGTTGATAATCTGGGGGAAAATATATGTCAGGTAAAAATATTCTAGTGGTTACAGCATCAATGGGGTCTGGTCATAATAAGGCTGCCAATGCTGTTGCAGAGGCGATAAAGAGAAAATATCCTGTCAATAAAATAAATGTTATTGATTTTATGTCAACAGAAACAGCCTATTTCAATAGTCTAGTTAAAGATATATATTTAAAGATGCTCGACCATACACCAAGTGTGTATGAATTTTTCTATAAATTTACATCAGATTCTACAAAAGGAAGTACTATACAATCTGTTTTTGCTCATGCTATGAAAAAAGATATGCGTGAGCTTATAAAAAAATATGAAGCTGATATGGTGATTTGCACTCATCCTTTTCCATGTGCAGCTGCATCTTATCTAAAGCAAACAGGAGAAATAAATATTCCTTTAATCACAGTGATGACAGATTTTTGTGTACATCAATTTTGGTTATATAAAAATATTGATATTTATTTTACTGCTAATGATTTATTGAAAAAAGAAATGGTAAATCAAGGTTTATTAGAAGAACGCATTTTTGTTACAGGTATACCTGTGGGATATAATTTCCGTGTAGATTATAATCGAGATGATTTATTGGCAAAATTCAAATTGGAAAAAGATAAACCTGTAGCTTTGATTATGGGTGGCGGTCTTGGTTTAGGTGGTGTAAAAAATGCACTTTGCCAATTAGAACGCTTGAAAAAAGATATTCAAATTCTCGTAATTACAGGAGCAAATGTAGCGCTTTGGTCAGAGATGAATGAATATGCACAGCATTCTAAACACAAAATTTTCGTATGGGGATATTCGCATAATATTCAAGAATTTATGTCTGTAGCTACATTTTTAATCAGTAAACCTGGTGCGCTTACAATAAGTGAAGCATTGACTAGAGAATTACCAATGATTTTACACGACCCAATACCAGGACCAGAGGTGGATAATGCAAAATTTGTTTCTGATAATGGAGCTGCCATTTGGGTGAAACATCAAGATACCTTAGATGCGGTAGTACGTGAAGTATTATCTGATGCAACTATTTTGCCAAAACTTAGAAATAATGCTAAGGTGTTAAAGAAACCATATGCTTCCGATAATATAGCAGATGTTATTGCAAATATGTTAGGTTTAGATTAGTATTAGGGAAATATAAATTAATAGGTGAAAATATGTTCAGAAAAATAATGGAGCGGTTTATAATATTCGCTTTTGTGATAATGATTGGTTATCTGGGATTTATAATTATTAAACAAGAAGTATATTTAAGCCAAGTAGAAGAACAGACTATTATAGCCGAAGAGCGATTAAATAAAGCAAAGCAAATAAATGAAGAATTAAGTAGAGAAAAAGATAATTTAAATAAGTTCGAATATGTGGAAAAAGTAGCTCGTGAAGAGCTAGGTATGACAAAACCAGGCGAAGTGCCATATATTTCTGAAGAAAAAGAATAACATTTTATTGACACTATTTGTTTAGCAAGGTTATAATAATAAAAGCTTAAAGCTAATTATCTTAAGGAGGACATAAAAGTAGTATGTCAATCGAAGTTGGCAATATCCTAGAAGGTGTTGTAACAGGTATTACTAAATTTGGCGCTTTTGTTGAATTACCTGGTGGAAAAGTTGGTTTAGTACATATCTCTGAAGTTGCAGATGTTTACGTTAAAGATGTAAATGATTTTTTGAAAGAAAAAGACAAAGTCAAAGTTAAAGTACTAAGTGTTGATGACCATGGAAAAATAGGTTTATCTATTAAACAATTACAGGAGAAAAAAGTCGAAGAACAAAATACTCGTCCTGCACAGAGTAGTAATTATCGTCCTGCTCCTCGTAAGCAATTTAATAATGACTTCCGTAAACACAATAATAGCGGCGCTTCTTTTGAAGATAAATTATCCAAGTTTTTAAAAGATAGTGATGAAAAACTTACTGATTTACGTCGTAAGACAGATTCTAAACGTGGTGGCCGTGGTGGCGGTTCTCGTAAATATGAATAAAACTAAGAAGCACTCTTTAATTTTTTAAAGAGTGCTTTTTGTTAATAGCTGGAAAATTATATGAATATGAATTTAATCTTGAGGTAATTTTTTATGAGCGTAAATAGTAATGTAGATGTAATAAATATAATGGAAATAATTGAGTGCGTAGAAAATTTTGCTAGAGAATATGATTTATTTAAGGCTCATGATAAATTATTGATTGCTTGTTCTGGTGGGCCAGATTCCATGGCACTTGTGGATATCTTCCAAAAACTTAGTGTTAAATATAAATTAGAGATTATTGTAGCTCATGCTGAACATGGTATTCGTAAGGAAAGTTCATTAAATGATGCATGGTATGTAAAAAATTATTGCGAGCAAAAAAATATTTCTTTTTTTATGGAACATTTAAATGTATTAGAACATCTTAAAACAGAAAAATTATCTGTAGAAACTTTGGCTAGAAAATTGCGCTATCAATTTTTACGCAAAATAGCGAAAGCACAAAATGCCACAAAAATAGTAACAGCACATCATTTAAATGACCAAGCAGAAACTGTATTACAGCATCTTTTAAGAGGTGCAGGAACAGCAGGTCTTAGCGGTATGAAAGCTAAAAATGAAGATATTATACGACCATTTTTATGTTTATATCGTGAAGAAATTGAAGCATATTGTTTAGCTGAAAATATCAATCCTTGTTTAGATGAAACGAATAATTGTTTAGATTATGAACGCAATCGCATACGTTTAGATTTAATCCCTAGATTAAAAGCATATAATCCAAAAGTAGTAACAGCTATTTGCAATAGTGCCAAGATTATTGCTCAAGAAAATGATTTTATAAATTACTATGTAAAAAATTTTTATCGAGATAAAGTCATAGTAGATATAGATAATCAAGGTAGAAAATATATAAAAATAGATATCAAAGTATTAAAACAAGAACATAAGGCAATAAGAAATGCTTTATATAGGTATATTATAAAAGAATTTAAAAGGAATTTAGAAAATATTAGTTTTGTTCATATTGATAAAATTGATAAGTTTTTATACAATGGACATACTGGTTTAATTTTGCAATTACCGAAGAATTTGCAAGTAAAGATAAATTATGATAGATTAACTTTTAGTGAAAAAGAAATTTTGCCAATTGAAAATTCTGAGGAAAAAGAGCAAAATATATCCATAAAAATAGATTTAGGTTTACTTTTGACGAAAAAAGAAATAAAATTGCCTTATGAACAATCATTGATTATAGATAAAATCTGCGGGCAAGATGAGGTCATGAAATTATCTGGTCGAGAACATTGTTTTATTGATATGGATAAGATTAATGGAGATTTATTTATTCGCAAAAGACAAAATGGGGATAGAATAACTCCTAAAGGCATGACAGGTAGTAAAAAAGTAAAAGACATTCTAATTGATAGAAAGATACCGGCAGAAGATAGAGATAAAATTCCTTTGATTTGTGATGAAAAGGGAATTATTTGGATAGCTGGTATACAACAAGATAATAATTATTTAGTAAATAAAAATAGTAAACATATACTATATTTAAAATTAAAAAAATAATAATTAGGTGGGTTTTAAATTATGAAAACAATGAAAGATGATATCCAGAGTGTACTTTATACAGAAGAGCAATTACGTGAAGGTGTAAAGAGAATTGCAGATGAAATCAATCGTGATTATGCTGGTAAAGAAATTTATGCTATTGGTATTTTAAAAGGTGCTATTATTTTCTACGCTGATTTAGTGCGCGAAATCAATGTTCCTGTATCTTTTGATTTTATGGCAGCATCTAGCTATGGTAAAGGTTCTACTAGTAGCGGTGCAGTTAAAATCTTAAAAGATTTAGATTTTAGCATTGAAGGCAAACATGTTATCATCATTGAAGATATCGTAGATTCTGGTCTTACTTTATCTTATTTATTGAAAAATATGGAATCTCGTCATCCAGCTAGCGTAAAATTATGTGCATTATTAAATAAACCTGAACGCAGAGAAGTTGATGTAAAAGTTGATTATGTAGGATTTGAAGTGCCTAACGAATTTTTAGTTGGTTATGGTTTAGATTATGATAGCAAATATCGTAATTTACCATATATTGGTATTTTAAAACCAGAAGTATATACAAAATAATGATAATTAACATAGAATAACTATTAATTAACTTGTTTATATGATATAATTAATCATTATGATTTGAAGACAATGCTATGAGGAGGCGTAAGATTGAATAAATTTTTGAGGAATGTGGGTTTTTACTTGTTAATCATTCTTGTAGCAATAACTGTAATCGACCATTTTTCAGTAGATACAAGCAATAAACAAGAAATAAATTACACTGAATTTGTAAAACAAGTCGATGACAAAAATGTAGCTAAAGTTGTTATGCAAAATAGCAATATTAAAGGTACATTGAAAGATGGTACAGAATTTACAACTATTACTCCAGGATATCCAAATAGCGATGAAGAACTTGTAAAAACTCTTCGCGATAATGGCGTAGATATAAAAGCAGAAAATCCGCCTGAAACACCATGGTGGACAACATTATTTTCTTCTTTACTTCCTATGCTTTTACTCATTGGTGTATGGTTTTTCATCATGCAACAGTCACAAGGTGGCGGTAGCCGTGTAATGAGCTTTGGTAAAAGCCGTGCCAAAATGATGGGTGATGGTAAAGTAAAAGTTACTTTCAGTGATGTTGCTGGTGCTGATGAAGCAAAACAAGAACTTGCTGAAGTTGTAGAGTTCTTAAAACATCCAAAGAAATTTAATGACCTTGGTGCAAGAATTCCAAAAGGTGTGTTATTATTTGGCCCTCCAGGTACAGGTAAAACTTTACTTGCTAAAGCTGTAGCTGGTGAAGCTGGCGTTCCATTCTTCACTATCAGTGGTTCTGATTTTGTGGAAATGTTCGTTGGTGTTGGTGCATCTCGTGTTCGTGATTTATTTGAACAAGCTAAGAAAAATGCACCATGTATCGTATTTATCGATGAAATTGATGCTGTTGGTCGTCAGCGTGGAGCAGGTTTAGGTGGCGGTCATGATGAGCGTGAACAAACACTTAACCAATTACTCGTTGAAATGGATGGATTTGCAGCTAATGAAGGTATTATCATCATCGCAGCTACAAATAGACCAGATATCTTAGACCCAGCTCTTTTACGTCCAGGACGTTTTGATAGACAAATCGTTGTTGATAGACCAGACGTTCGTGGCCGTGAAGCTATTTTAAAAGTGCATACAAAAGGTAAACCTGTAGATAGTGATGTTAATCTTGATGTATTAGCTCGCCGTACACCAGGTTTTACAGGTGCTGATTTAAGCAATCTCGTAAATGAAGCTGCACTTTTATCTGCACGTAGAAATAAAAAGACTATTTCTATGAATTCTTTAGAAGAGTCAATAGAACGTGTAATTGCAGGTCCTGAAAGAAAATCTAAAGTAATCAGTGATCGTGAAAAACGTCTAACTGCATATCATGAAGGTGGTCATGCGTTAATTGGTTTATTATTACCAAATGCTGATCCTGTGCATAAAGTAACAATTATTCCTCGTGGTAGAGCTGGCGGTTATACTTTAATGTTACCAAAAGAAGATCGCTCTTATGCTACACGTGGAGAGTTACTTGATAGATTGAAAACTATGCTCGGTGGTCGTGTTGCTGAAGAAGTTGTACTTAAAGAAATCAGTACAGGTGCTTCTAATGATATTCAACAAGCTTCTGGTTTAGTTCGTAGCATGATTACTCAATATGGTATGAGTGATGTATTAGGTCCAATTGCTTTTGGTGATGGACAAGATCATCAAGTATTCTTAGGTCGTGATTTCAATAATCAACGCAATTACAGTGAAGATGTAGCTTGTGCTATTGATAAAGAAGTTCGTCGTTATATTGAAGAAGCTTATGATGAATGTCGTAAATTATTAATCGAAAATATAGACAAACTTCATTTAATCGCTAAAGCTTTGATTGAAAAAGAAACTTTAGAAGAAAAAGATTTAAAAATTATCATGGAACTGGTAGCTTAGAAGGCGTTTGTGAAATCAAAGAAGCAAATAGCGAAGAAAAAGAAACTTCCACTACAGAAGAAGTGAAAAATGCTGAAGTAGTAGAAGAAAAACAAGCAGATGCTGTAGCTAAAGAACCTGCTATTTCCACTACTGAAAAAATCTAAATATATTCACCTTGTTTGTAATATAAAAATAGGGTAAGCTAAAAGTGTGTAAGAAAAAGTTTTTACTTTATCTTATGCACTTTTTTTATAAACTTTTAGAATAAAAAATATAGATATAAAGGGAGTTTTTTTATGAAGGTTTTAATTGTAGATGATAATAAACAAATTATTTCTATTTTAGAAGCTTATGCTAAAAAGGAAGGATATCAAACTGTTATTGCTGTAGATGGACAAGAGGCTTTAGATGTATTTCAAAGGGAAAGACCAGATATTATTTTATTAGATGTCATGATGCCTAAAATAGATGGTTTTGAAGTATGTCGAGTAATTCGCAAAACATCTAATGTGCCAATTATAATGATTACTGCTCGTGGTGAAGATTTTGAAAAGATTATGGGACTGGAAATCGGCGCTGATGATTATATAGTAAAACCTTTTTCACCAGGAGAGATAATGGCTAGAATAAAGGCTATTTTAAGACGTATTCAGCCTAAAACAGAAAATTTACAAGTTTTTAGTTATGATAATTTACAGATAAATTTAGTTGATTATACAGTGAGTATAAATAATAAAGTATTATCACTTACAAAAAAAGAAATTGAAATTTTATGGACTTTAGCTACTAAAAAAGATAGAGTTTTTTCTCGTGATATGTTATTGAATAAATTATGGGGATATGATTATATTGGCGATAGTAGAACGGTAGATAGCCATATAAAGAGATTGCGTGCTAAATTGGAAAAATATCCTCATGGTAAGTGGGAAATAAAAACTATCTGGGGAGTTGGCTATAAATTTGAGGTAAGTGATGATGTTAAACAATAAAATAGCTCTAAAATTAAGCTTAAGTTTTGCGCTAGCTTTGATAATTTTTTCCATTATAATTAGTGGTGTGTTTTTAGTATTATTCAAGCAATATACTGTGGATTTGCATAAGACGCAATTACAAAATTATGCGCAATCGTTAGCACAATCATTATCAAGTGGTAGACGATATAATGGCATGGGATATGGCGCGCATTTGTATTTTAGTAGTGAAATTATGGGCTATAATGTTTGGATTGTAGACGAGAATATGAATGTCATCACACCAAGGAATATGCAACATCATAAAATGATGCATGCAAATTATACTTTTTCTGAGTTGCCACCAAATGCCAGTGAGGTTATCAGAGAAGTTTTTCAAGATAAAACAGTATTTAGTGAAGGCTTTAGTGATGTTTTATCACAATTGACGTTAACTGTAGGTGTGCCGATAAAAGATGAAAATGGAAAAGTATGGGGAGCTGTATTGTTGCATTCACCTGTAGAAGGTACCACTGATGGGATTTATCAAGGGCTTATGATTTTAGGCATAAGTATAATTTTAGCACTTATTATTGTTTTAGCTTTAGCAATATTATTTTCATATTTTTTCACTAAACCTTTGACAAAGATGAAATCTGTGGCAATGCAATTAGCCGAAGGAATTATCAAGCTAAATGTAATATAAAACAGAAAGATGAAGTTGGTGAATTGGCAAATGTAATGGATTTATTAGCTGGACGTTTAGATGAAGCTAGTAAAGAAGTTTAAAATTAGAACAAATGCGAAAGGATTTTGTGTCTAATATATCACATGAACTTAGAACACCAGTAACTGTTATTAGAGGCTCTTTAGAAGCACTTTGTGATAAGATTATTACAGACTCTAAGCAAATTGATGAGTATCATTTACAGATGTTAAATGAAGCTAAATTTTTGCAAAGATTAGTAGGGGATTTACTTGATTTATCCAGATTACAAAATCCAGATTTTGCGATTGAAAAACAGGAGTTAAATTTAAATGATGTAATTTCTGATGTAGTTAGAAGTGCAAGGCAGATTGCTAAAAATAAAAATATTAATATAAATATTGATTTAAAAAATCCTAATTTAAAAATTTCTGGTGATTATGGAAGACTCCGTCAAATGTTTTTGATTATATTAGATAATGCCATCAAATTTTCTTTTGCAAATAATAAAGTAGATGTTTTGGCTAAAAATGACACAATTATTATTCGTGATTATGGCATAGGCATAAATGAAAAAGATTTGCCACATATTTTTGATAGATTTTACAAAACTCATGGTGAGCATAATAAAGTAGGTACAGGCTTAGGTTTAGCTATAGCAAAACAGATAGCGGAAAGACATAATATAGAATTAATTGCTCAAAATAATTTTGATGGTGGGGCAAAATTTATTTTTAAAATACCATTAAAATAAAACAAAAAAGACATAATTTTGACAAAAAGTCTTGCTACAATATAATCAAAGATAAGAGATAAGTAGGGAGGAATAAATATGAAAAACTTAAAGAAAATTATCGTTACAGGATTATTAGCATTGAGCGTTGCAACTACAGCTTTTGCAACATCTGCTTATAATAATCCAGCAGAAATAGTTGCTGGACTCACTGGTCGTAGCGTAGAAAGTGTTATTGATGAAAGACATGATACAGGTAAATCTTTTGGCACTATCGCTAAAGAAGCTGGTAAATTAGATGAGTTTAAAGCAGAGATTTTAGAACTTAGAAAAGATCAATTAGCAGCACGTGTAGCAGATGGCAGACTTACTCAAGAACAAGCAGATAAAATTTTAGCTTCTATTGAAGAAAGACAAGCTCTTTGTGATGGCGAAGGCTATGGATATGGTTGTGGCTATGGTCGCGGTTACCGTGATGGCAATGGTGATGGCTATCGTGATGGTGGCAGACATCATCATAACCGTTGTGGCGATTGCAGATGGTAAAAGATTACTTAAATTGACAGATTAAATTTAATAAATATATATTAATGATATAAAAAAGACTGATATGCACCCAAAATATTGGACATATTAATTAAGCTACTAATTGAGACTTAGTTCTGTATTCTACAGGACTAAGTCCTTTTAGTTTTATCTTTATCCGTTTTGTATTATAATATTTTATATAAGATTTTAACTCTTTTATAAAATCTTCAACGGATTTGAATTTTTTTAAATAGAATAA
>ENA-OQIO01000439-OQIO01000439.1-human-gut-metagenome-genome-assembly--contig:-NODE-439-length-22734-cov-2.288716_pt1 | contig 22734 bp, 30 predicted proteins | sample MGYA00242573_ERZ504737 | MGnify/ENA primary metagenome ERZ504737 (study PRJEB26092, sample SAMD00036203) | human gut metagenome | host: Homo sapiens | study: EMG produced TPA metagenomics assembly of...
ACATGCTTAATGGTTTCATTAATTGAGTATTTTTGAGTAACATAAACCACATTATCGTTATTTAATAGGTTAAGAACGATATTCGGTATAATTCTCCTTGATAGATACAAGAATTTCTCAAACAGAAGTCGTTCGCCAGTTCATCATTTAGTACAAATGGTCCCCATTTTTCTGGATGATAACGGCAAAGCGATCCCATAATAAAAAGCGCTGCATACATATTGAACAAAGGCGGCAATGTAATCAACTGTCCATTCTTTATAAAACCAGCTTGTAAATAAGGCTGTCCGGAAAAGGAAATCCTTTTTATGTCTTTTCCGGACATCTTTTTCCTTAAGATAAGATAATCCCTGTCTGATTCACGTTCATGTCCTACTTGCGGTAGAAGATAATTTTTCTCAAAACCCTCAACATTATTTAAAACTGCACTAATAGCTTCAACCTTATTTTTGTTTAAATATAATCGTTCGATTGTTCCCGTTGGTGTATTAAAAAGGTCAAGAAGAAGCGTATTACCATTTTCTTGTGCATAACATTTTCTATAATCCTGATCGATTTCAACAATAGATGATAAGAAATCCATCATCTTCCATTCACCACACTTTGTCAAATCCTTTTCGAACCCTAGTATTCTAGCAAATTGATGTATACCTCCAGTATTAGGATCTCCAAAAACAACATTAGCCTCTGCGATATATGTACTTATTGTAGAATCTATTGCTGTCATGCCATGATTTTTTTATTTCAGGTCTCTTACCTGTCATCAATGAAGTCAATCCCAATAGCAGATTAGTTGCTCCATAATACAAAAGTAACGGCGATATCTGAAGATTTGCACTCTTACTTGCTTTAAAATATTCATTTGCCTGCAGGAAAGACCCAATAATTGTGTTTATTGTATCTTCATCCTCATCCAAGGAATGTTCCTTTAAATATCTTGAAACGTTCGCCCGATATGAGTATTGCAGTAGTTCTCGCCACAAATCATCTTCTGGACTTCTGTAAATATTTCTCTATTTATCATGGTTAACCTTTACCCTCCTATTAGATGTTTTTAAGACAATTTGATAGTATGTTCTTTATTTCTAAACTACACAGACACTCTTGCACGCAGAACCATTGTCTAAATGCTTCATAATATAGTCATTCGCCCAGTTTCCAATCCTGCACAATACCTACTTCCATGTTATTTACAGTAAGAAGAATAATCGCTACCTGACTATTTTTCCTGATTTCTCTTACAAAATTAATGCATTTTCATCCGGCAAGTCCACATTTAATAAAATCAATATGATATCTTCCCTTTTCACGATTTCTCTAGCCTTCTGCAATGATAAAAGAAATAAGCATCATTCTTTAAAGCCAGACATATTCCATCATTTAATTTTTGTCATCTTCAACAATCAATTCACTCTGCTTTCTTTCAAATTATATTAATTGTATCATTGCCAGTTTTATAAATCAAACCGTTAAATCACAATCTCCAACGGAAATTATCTTATAAGCAGCAAAAAGCTCCCGAAGGAGCTTTCCACGCTTTAAATATACACTAATTCTTTCAACACAATCTCTTCTGCTGCATTTCGGATGTTATTCACCGCCCTGACCCATTCCATCTGATCACGAGCTTTCAATTCTTCCGTAACGCCTTGCTTCTCCATCATCTGACGCACCAGAATACCCATCCTCTCCTGTGCTTCATCATCCACAGCATTCAGATGTTTTGTCAATCTGTCTTCCAACATATACAGAGAATACATTGCCGGACGATGCTCTTTCAGATACGTTTTCCGCAGCATTCCATATTTTCCATAATGCGGTTCTTCATCTGTACTGACAAGATTCGGATAGTAAATTCCGTCTGCTCCCAGTGTGTAGGTTCCACCCATTTTTTCAAATGTGCTTTTCATGTGTTATTCCTCCTTGAAATCAGCGATATCCTTAGATCATCGCAAAATATTTCAGGGCAGCCTTGATAGCATCTTCTTTCTCTTTCGGACACTGTGGCACTTTTGGATTTTCTGTCTTTGGCAGATTATAGTTCTCTCCTACTTCGATTCCACATTTCCTTTTGATTTGAGAAATATATAAATTTGAAACCTTCAAGCCAAATTCTTTCAGCACATAATCTTTGATTTCCTGATAGGTCGCTTTCGTCTCTGCACTGGTTGCATCCAGCTCATCTAAGTCTAAGTCGATCTCTATCGTGTCATCTGTTTTTTGTTGGGACAAAAGAACAACCGTCTCCACATGCGGTGAAAGTTACTTCTTATACTAAATAGCGAAACCGTCACCTTTTGCGAAAAGGTTTATACCCCACTTAGGGGGATAGTGTTTACCCCTCTATATCCTGATCCTTCTTCATACAAGAAGTATACATCCACAATTTATCATCGTGTATCATTATCTGCTTCGCAGTATCGATGTCCATTCCCATATGACTAAACAAAATCATTATAATCAAACATTTTAACACATCTATACTATTACACATTTGTCCAAATGTCAGCACTCCATCACGATCAGGCTTATAATGTGAATAGTAATTTCTTGTTTTTACGATTGCACTAAAATATTTGTCTGCATTCGATTCTTTATATACATACTCGGTGTTTCCAGCCACTATAGAACCGTGTTCTTCGTCTAATTTCTTCAATCGTGTTTCAAGGGTAATTCGGCTCAAAAATCCTCCTTGTATCCATTGAGCAACTGTCTTTGGCTTATAAGATGAACCAGCTTTTTTGAACGGCTCACTTAACACCTTCTTTACATTTTCATCTTTTAGCTGCTCTAAAATTTCTATACCCAATTGTTCCGCTTTTTTCTCATCACCTGATATTCTTAGATGATAACCTTCTAAAATTTTTACATACTGTACAAACAAATCCTCTGCAAATATTTCTCTTTTTCTATTACTATTAAAGAACATCTGTCTCGGCAAAAAGAAATAATCATCATTAGAAAATGTATACCAATTTTCAAAATAATTTGCTAATTCATCTTTCACCTGAGAATATTCCGTTCTGAATCTATCTATCCCGTTAAGGTGCCTTAGGTTATGCGAAAAATCTTCATTAAACCATATCCATGTTTTTAAGTCTTTACCCTCAATATTTAATCGAATATCTTTCGCATAAGAAACATACCCTATAAGCATACCAAAGAAACGCATTAAAATTTGTATATCTGCATACACTCTTTCATCAGTTACCATTTCCTCATATGACACATGAACTCTTGGATAGTTTTTTACCACATATTCTACCCTATCATTTATTTCCGGTGGCATAAACGGTGATGCAGGCCCAAATGATATTTCAATATGTGGATTTTCATTTTTTATAATAATAGGTTCTATTTTCTCTTCAATTGCAAATAACTCGTTCGCCTCTGTAAAACCTATTGACACACTATTTATTTTTAACCAATCAACAAGTTCTGGAATTTCAAATGAGAATGCACTAATATTGTTTATTTCAAACCCCTCTTGAAATCCTGCATTTGTCATAGCGACCTTCACTACTCTATATCCAATACTCATATTTAATGACCTATGTTTTGTTTCTCCAGGTCCTTTAGCATACACTTTTATTGGATGTTCTCCATTTGAACCTATAAAAGTACAAGCCCAAGGAATAGATTTACCTCTTACAAAAAATTCAATATAATCATTGTCTATAACTAATTCCCCAATATTATACTCTTCTTCTCCTTCAACCTTCCAACTACCTTGATGTCTCTCCAAATTATGCAATCCTCCCTTTCGTTCAAGCTATCTATTTTATTTTACCATATCACCTGTTTTTTACCATCTGCAAAAGAGCAAGAAAAAAAAGCCGATCAGGAATCGCAACTCCCAATCGGCATCTTTTCTTACTCCTCTTCATTTTTACATTCAATCTCCGTTCCGTCCAGAAACACCACCAACAATGTTCCATCCTCAAAAACCTTGATGTGGTCCAGTGTTTTCAGCATGAAGTCCGTATCCATCTCTGTCAGAGGTTCTGCTCCATCGGTGTATTCTATGAACTTCTCTGCCCGATAACCTTCCAATAGGTTCTCGCTCTGCAGCTGTTCTGTCCACTGCTCCATGAAATCCTCTCGGTTCTCCACCAATGCGTTCCAAGCCATCAGATAAGCCTTTATCAGCGTTTCTTCCTCCACATGGCGGTTGACACATCCCATGACTCCTTTGACCTTGTACCGTTCACTGCATTGCCATACCTTACGGTCAACACCTGTGCTGCTCCGTCAGCCTTTCCGTGCAAATACCTTATTACAGTCTCCGCAAATTATCTTGGATGCAAATGGATTGCTTTCCGGCCGGTGGGAATAGGAGTTTGTCCCATGCTCCTCCAGATACTTTTTCCTGCGTTTTATTTCAAGCTGTACACATTCCCATATCCGCTTTGAAATGATGGCATCATGGTCATCCTCCACATAAAACATCTGGATTTCCCCTTTGTTCTGTGTACGTTTCTTGGTGAGGAAATCCACCGTATAACTTTTCTGCAGCAAGGCATCACCCTTGTATTTTTCATTTTCCAACATACTCATTAAGGTTGTGGACTGCCACTTCGTACCGCCATCCCAGTTTTTCACACCTTCCCGTTCAAAAATCCTCTTGATGTAATCGGTTGTTTTTCCGTCCAGGAATTCCTGATACAACCGAATTACAATCGGCTCCTGTGTCCTGTTGATTACCAGCTTCCCCGTTTCATCCGTATCGTATCCAAGAAAACGCTTTGTACTCATTTTGTGTTTTCCTGTTTCAAACCTTCTGCGGATTCCCCATGTGCAGTTCTCTGAAATGGACCGGCTCTCATCCTGTGCCAGTGAGGAAAGAATGGTCAGCAGCACTTCGCCCTTTGCATCGAGGGTATTGATATTTTCCTTTTCAAAAATAATCCCTATCCCCAAATCTTTCAACTCTCGCACATAGTTCAAACAATCCAGCGTATTTCTTGCAAATCGGGAAATGGACTTAGTAATAATCATGTCTATTTTCCCTGCCCTGCAATCAGCAATCATACGGTTGAATTCATCTCTCTTTTTGGTATTGGTTCCCGAAATCCCTTCATCCGCATAAGTCCCTGCATATTCATAGAGAGGATTTTCGCTGATATAATTTGTGTAATAATTGACCTGATTCTCATAGCTTAATAACTGTTCTTCTTGGTCGGTTGACACTCGGCAGTACGCTGCCATCTTCAATTTCTGCACTGACTGTGCTGTTCCTGATTCCGCAGTCGAAATCTGCTTTGCTGGTATAACAGTAATGCTTCTTGCCATTTTTAACCACCTCCTCAATCACTGTCTGTTCCGTAATGTTCAACCTTGCAATTCGGCATCATCAATCCTTATCCTTTGCATGCCTTGACTCCCTTTTCAATGTAGGTGCTGCAAAGCCATTGGATTTTCTTCTTATAAACCTGTCTGCGCCGGAGTGTTTTTCCGCAGTAAGGGCAAATCAGCATTCCGCTTAAGGGATAGCGGTTTTGGAACTTCATTGTGTTGTCCTGTCCAATATTCCTGTCACGCTTTCTCTGCTCTCTGACCTTCTGTACCTGTTCCCACACCTCTGGCGATACAATTGGTTCGTGATTTTCCGAAATGTAATAACTCTGCACTTCCCCGTTGTTTTTCCTTGTATGGTTTCTTTTGTTTTCAGGGGTGTAATACTTCTGCAGATGAAAATCCCCTTTGTACTTTTCATTGCAAAGCATCCCATTGATGGTCCCGCTTTCCCATGTTGTTCCCGTCACCGTTTTCACACCCAGGTAATCAAGCAGCTCCCCAATCCTTGACGAGCCGACATTCATTAAATACAGGTCGAAAGTCAGACTGACAATTTCCGCTTCCTTTCGGTTCACAATCAAATCTCCATATTCGTTTTTGTCATAACCGAGGAAGCGGGAAGTGGTAATCATCACTTCCCCTCTCTCAAATTTCTTCCGAATGGACCATTTATTGTTTTCACTCATGCTTCTGCTTTCTTCCTGTGCAAAAGAAGCGAGGACGGCAAGCATCGTCTCACCGTCCCCTGATAGAGTGTTAATGTTCTGTTCTTCAAAAAAAATACCGACACCCAGTTCCTTCAGTTCCCTTGCGAACTTTAGAACGGTGACGGTATTTCTAGCAAACCTCGATATGGATTTTGTAATAATTAAGTCAATCTCTCCTGCCCTTGCCTTTTCCATCATTCTCTGGAACTGTTGGCGGTTCTCACAATAATCGGATATGCCATGATCAGCAAATACTCCGATAAATTCATATTCCGAATTTCCGGTAATCAGTCTCTCATAGGTTTCCATCTGGTTTTCAAGAGAGTCTTCCTGTCTGCTGTCTGTGGAAACTCTGGCATAAGCATAAACCCTTTTCTTTTGTAAAACCGAAGCTGGTCGTTTGTTAATCACTTTTACTCGCACGTTACATCACTTCCTTCAAAAAACCTTTTCTTAAACTCCTGAATCCTTTGGAAAATGGCCTGTGCATCCTCTACCTTGTCAATGCACAACACTTCCACATTTCTCTTACTGCAAATCAGCATGAACTCCATAAACTGTCCCCAGTTACGGGCAATCGTGGCAGCCTCATGGTAATCACCACATCAATCTTCTTTGCTGCGATTTCTGCTTTCAGACGATTAAATTCTTTTCTGTTCGGATCGGCTCCTGAAGCTTCCTCAAAGAATATCTGTAAATTCTATTTCTGTTTTCCATATTCTTCTTCCAAACGCCTCATCACATCGTCCAGATATTTTTCATAGTCTCTGTCACGATGGTTGACTCTGCAGTAAAAAGCTACTCTATTTATCGTTCCTGCAATCACCATATAAATAAGTACTCCTTTCGTTTTTGGTAGTATATAAATCACTCTAAACCCCTGTAAAGTCAAGCAATTCTACGGTTTCCACCCACTTTTTTTCACTCCGTCCAAACTTATTCAATAAAAAAAAGACCAGACATTTCGCCTGATCTTTTCACACTAATCACTTATTTTTTTCGCAACTGCAATATTGGTACAACTTTTTCCTCTACCTTTAAGGTATCTGGACGCAAATGAAGAAGTTCCTCCATATCTTCCGGATATAAAGTCACTCCATTTTTTTTGAATAAATCCAATATTTCTTTCGCCGTAAGTACATTTTGCTCTATCAGTAAATCAATGGCTCCTTGAAATATATTTTCATTCAAGGAATATGGTACATCGCCAGGTTCTTTAATTCTCCACCCATTTTTTGAAACTTGACGCATTAAATACTGATACTGGTTATCAGACATAATGCCCAACTGGTGTGTCCGGTAAATCATTGCCTGAATAGATACCTTCCACTTATTTTTTAAGAACTGATAATATTTTAAATCTGTAGGATATGAAGCAATGTCTTTACCAAAGCTGTCTCTAGGTAACAAAAATGCACTCGCAAACATGTTCGCCTGACGTTCTCTTGCTTTAAACTCATCTTTTGTTATAGCTTCCAGATCCTCACTCCATGGATGCAATAATATGTGTCCCAACTCATGAGCCATGTCAAAGCGAATTCTGCCTTCTGGTCTGTTTCCTAATGCAACTGCAATAAAATAAATATCATTTCCCGCCACTATAGTTCGCTGACTAAACGCATCTATTTTATCTTCGTTGGTATCAAATCCCGTTACAATTATTCCATTTTTTTCTAAAAGATACTGTAAATCCTTTATTGGTCCAGTACCAATATCCCAATATTTTCTTACCTGAGCAGCAATATCCTCTATTTCTTGAATTGCATCCTCGTTCTCACACTCAAATACATCATCACATCCTACAAAATCAACACTTGGTAAATTCATTTCAGGAAATGAAATGAATTCTAGAAGTATCTCATACATTTTTGCTACATATTCCAACTTAATACTCTGCGCTGTTCTATCTTTCTTTGTAGCACTTGCCAATGAACGAAAATAGGTTGTTTCTGTTTTTGCAGCATAACTATCCTTTTGAAAAAAGTAATCATACGGAAAGTTAAGCTCTGATGCCAAGAGCCTAACTTTCATATAATCTGGTGTGTTATTATCATTCTCATATAAGGAAAGTGACTGCTTACTGACTTCGGTCCGCTTCGCTAATTCAGTAAGCGTCAACCCTCTATACATTCTTGCACTTCTTAATCTCTCACCGTAAAACTTTTTTTCTATCATAATCAATATCTCCTGAATTTATTTTCAGGCCTTTTTCTCGATTTCCCGAAGTTTTGGCTTTATACCACTCTTTATAGCAACTAAGCCCTTCTTATCCGGCTTCGCATCTTCGTCTGTATCTTCTGAAGGCCCAATATCTGTAAGCCGTGCAAAGTCTGGTTTAATATATTGCATAAGAGACGCTTCATCTACAATATTAAAATCTTTATCTAAAAACCTCAGTTTAATATCTTTGATTTCCCCATTCTCCGCTTTATATGCAATAATATAATGTTTATAATCTTCTTCTACATTAATCATTCCCTGACTAATTTTTTCAAAATCCTGTTCCAACACATCTGTATCAAAAATCGTGATTCCAAAATCTTCTAATGTCATTTGTCTTTCTTTCGCAATACAATCCTTATTTTCGACATAAAGAACTGATTGTAAATAGTGTGGATTTTCACGATTTTTCTTTTTGGGAACGCCAGACAATGTACCTTCTGTCATTATCGAATAGGTAATATGCTCTTTTCGATCAATGACCATTCTTCCAGACCAACCATACCTCTGGAAAGGAACAAGATCAATATCATCTTTCACCACATGTGTTCTTAAGTTTGTATTGATATTGTCCCCTCTTAGAAGTATAATCGCATTATTAGTTTCCCGATGATTTTCTCTTAAATATTGTTGCAAATCATCCCCAATAGCTTTCTCTATGCAATAAACAATTTTTCTGAGTAAATCATCATTGATTACAATTTGAGTATTTCTATTTACGTCCAACGAAATTACCTCCTGACTTTATTCTGTTTTTAATTTTTACATAAAATATTATTTTTGTCAAGTGGTACTTCGTTTCCTTTTTAATTTGTATATTCCAATGTTAATAACTAAATCCTGTGAACATAATCCAGTGAAATCCATCCGTCACGATTTTTCTGATAAGATTTCAGAAGTCCCCAAAGGCTCGCACCTTTACCTTCTGCTTCTTACACAATAGTGAAAGCACCTTTTCCGGTGTACTTACCTGTTTTATCATAGTCTGTTCCCGGACCTTGCGGATGTTCAATCTTCGATGGATACTCTCACAAGATACGGTGTGAATGTATCATTGGAATAAATCACTTTACCGGATTCATCAAATACGGAATATCCCTTATTTTCATCCGCACACCTCTTGGCATTTTCCAAACTATGGAATGCACCCTTCTGTGTGGCAGCATCCGCCCATGTCTTACGCACACGATACCAGACTTCTTCCGATTCTGCTGTCTCGTTCTTAATTCCAATAATGGCATTTAAGATTGTAATAATCTTTGCACCATATCCGGCTCCTGCTGCCCATCCCCTTCCGTCTAGATTTTCTTTCTGTCCAAGCCACTCCAAATATTCCGCACAGCCTCTTGCGACATACTTGAAGCGTGGATCAACGCATTCATTCTTCAAATCCACTGTGGAAGCATAGGCTTTCAAATGCTGAACCTGCGCCCTGATACCAAGCTGTGGTGTAGCAAAGGTATTTCCTCTCATTCCATTAGAAGTCACTCCCATGCCACAGAAATTGCTCTGCTCGAGCGTAACAGCAGAACGGGAAAATCCAAAATTACCTGTTTCCAGACAAGACTGTGCAAAAGCAAGATCACCACGGACACCCTCTGCCTTTCCCTCCGAAAGATAAAACGGAATCATATCAATAACCGACTGTGCAACATCAGGATTCTTTGCTTTAATATACTCTGTCATCTGCTCCACCGTTACCACTGCGTTACCCATAATCTTTGTAAATGTGGTTTCTTCATTTTTCGTTACTCCATAATAGGAAGCAATACATTCTGCTTCTGCTTTGGCAAGTTTCTGCAAATTACTGTCACTGGAAAGCCATTTTATTGCTCTGGTGTTTGTATGGAATGAATGCTCCAGAATAATACCCGGTGTTCCTACTGCATTCGCACCACGAAGCACACCATAGTATTCTCCGTTTGTCCCCTGACGTGTTGCGGTTCTTACACTCTGGGCAGTCCCCATCACTGCTTCCACAACCTTTGTCAGCTTCAGACCAATATCTGTGCTGCTTCCATCTAAAAAGACATATGCCACCGGATAATCCACATTTTCGTTTACACCATTGCCTACAGCATTGGAATGGACAGAAATAAAGAGGTTACAGCCCTTGGAAGCCGCACCTCTTTCATACAATGCTCTGTCCGTATTCTGATTTGTCCTTGTGGTTACCACACCGATACCAAATGCCTCCCACTCCTTCTTAAGATAATTATGGAGTTTCCAAGTCATGTCCGACTCATAATAAGACGAAACCGCAGGGCTGCGGTTGTATTTACCGTAATGCCCTGCGTCCAGACATACCTTTACTGCCATGTTATTCATCCTCCTTTTTCTCATCTGCTTCTTCATGCAGCTGTTCCAATACTTCTTTCAGCTTCTTTGGAACCGTAAGTCCGATAAGGGCAACATTCTCAATAATGGAAATTCCCTCATTGGATAAGTAAAAGAAAATGACTGAGGTGCGGAGTACACTTCCGTTCTGGATGACCTGCGTATCAAGCACATGGCCGATACTGTTTTCTCTTGAAATATAAAATAGGTGTATCGCAATTCTATCGTTCTGTGAATTGCGATACACCTATCAATGCGATTTTATCCATGAACAAATTTCAGTAACTTCAACAAACATCGTATTCTGTGCTGTTCCTTGCTTCCATGTAATTTCTCCTTTTATTGTGTAGTTCGTTTCATCTTACACCTGTACTCTATTGTAATTCATAATATTTACCCTGTAGTGTAAACTAGCACTGAGATGAATTGTAATGCATGACTATGTAAAAAATCTTGCGAAGATAGTCCGGGCTGCCAGAGAAGAAGCCCATCTATCTCAAGCAGCATTAGCTGAACAAATAGGTTGTGATGAGCGTACAATACTAAATATTGAAAACGACCGTGGTAATCCCAAGTTCGAAGTATTGTGCCAGATCATCGCTTATTTACACATTCCTGCAGACCGTATTTTCCACCCTGACACTGCTACGGATGGGGTGAAAAAACAAAAACCGTTATTGATGCTACAGGAATGTGATGAGCAAGAGGCAGCCGAGATTCTTCCAGCAATTGAATACCTCTTAGCACTCATACATAAAAGAGGTAATTCAAACAAGTAAAGGAACCAGCTAATCCGTTGTGATTCTGGTTCTTTTCTTTTTGTTGCCATCTCCAAATCTTACTCTTGTAATATTCCAATTATTACACAAGTAAGATTTCAAGTTGATATGTTTTTTCTGAAATTGACAACCACATAAATAACGTCTATAATATATTTATTACAGCCGTAAGATTTAAGGAGGGATTTGAAATGAGCGCTTTACCACAGATTTCTGAAGCTGAATTTGAAGTTATGAAAATCGTATGGAAACATGCGCCGATCAGTACCAATGAAATAACAGATAAATTATTACAAACCACAAGCTGGAGTCCTAAGACGATACAGACTTTAATCAAACGTCTCGTAACAAAAGGCGTTCTGACTTATGAAAAACAGAGCCGAGTGTTTGTTTATACCCCAGTCGTGAAAGAAAGCGAATACATCGACAGAAAAGCAACTCTTTTCTGGAACGATACTATGACGGGGATATCACTGCCATGCTGTCTGCCTATATAGAAAATGACAGACTGTCTGAAACAGAAATAGACACCCTACGTTCCCTTCTTTCCAAGAGGTCAAAAAAAGGAGGAAATTAATGTGGCTAATTTTATGATACGCTTTTTAATATGCAATGTATTTATCAGCGGTATCATCGGAATTCTTTTGATAGCCAAGCGGATATTCAAAAACAACCTGTCCAGCCGGATGCAGTATAATCTGTGGTTCCTGCTCCTTGGGTTGCTGGCAGTTCCCTTTATACCGTTCCGTCTCATCGGATTTCCACAAATCTTCTCGTGGCTTGGTAGCTTAAGAAGCTCCCCTGCTTCCGGCACTGCAACCGCTATGGGAGAAGCTGTGGGAATTCATCCGGTCGGAAATACAGACTGGATGAATGATTTCGCACTTCTGTAAATAGCGAAACACCATCCATTGCCGGATACATATTATTGGGGATATGGATTATAGGCATTTTTGCAATGATCATATTAGTAATCAAATCCTCACTCCGCCTACGCAATTTGGAGAAATCTGGACTTCCCCTTCAGAACCCGGAAGTACGCAGACTATATCATCGATGTTTGGAGGAAATGGAAATTCACAGAAATATCCCTGTTTACAGTACTGCATTTTTGAAATCCCCGATTATTGTGGGACTTTTGAAACCATGTATTTATCTGCCGATTCATCTGATCTCTGATTACAACGAATCCGATATGCGATATATGCTGTTGCACGAACTGCAGCACTATAAGCACAAAGATGCTGTTGCCAGTTATCTGATGAATCTTGCTGGGGTAGTATATTGGTTCAATCCTCTTGTCTGGTACTCTCTGAAAGAAATGCGTAATGACAGAGAGGTTGCCTGTGACACTTCCGTTTTGAAAATGCTTGAAGAGGATGCTTACGAAGATTATGGCAATACACTGATTAACTTTGCAAAGAAAGTTTCACTTACTCCTTTTCCGTTTGCTGCCGGTCTTGGTGGAAACATGGATCAGATGAAACGGAGAATTATCAACATTGCCTCTTATGAGAAGCCAACATTTATGAAAAGAATAAAAGGTATGACTGCATTTGTGCTGACTGCTGTTCTTCTCCTTGGATTCGCACCTTTTATTTCTACATACGCAGCAGACGGAAGCCAGTACCAATGGGATTCCTCTTCTGAGAATATTTCCTATGTAGACCTCTCCACATACTTCGGAGAATACGAAGGTAGCTTTGTTTTATACGATTTGAAAAATGATGAATGGAGCATACACGACAAGGAGCATGCCACCCTGCGGGTTGCACCAAACTCCACTTACAAAATATATGATGCCTTGTTCGGTTTGGAAGAAGGTGTCATTACACCAGAAAACTCCTTTATTGCGTGGAATGGAGAAAGCTATCCTTTTGAAGCATGGAATGCGGATCAGACCTTACAGTCTGCAATGAACTCCTCCGTGAACTGGTATTTCCAGACATTGGATGAACAGCTTGGAGCCTCTGACGTTTACAGCTATATTCAAGAAATCGGATATGGTAACGAAAACATGAGCGGTGATTTCTCCACTTATTGGATGGAATCTTCCTTGAAGATTTCCCCAATAGAGCAGGTCGAACTTCTAACCAGGCTGCAGAATAACAGCTTCGGCTTTGCCCCTGAAAACATCAATGCGGTAAAAGATGCCATCTGCCTTTCCGCTTCCGATGCCGGAACATTCTACGGAAAGACCGGAACCGGCCGTGTGGATGGTCAGGATGTGAATGGATGGTTTGTGGGCTTACTTGAAACTGCAGATAATACATACTTTTTTGCTACCAACATCGGAGCCGATAGCGGTGCTACCGGAAGCAACGCAACTGAAATAACCATGTCTATCTTGTCTGACATGAATATCTGGAAATAAAGAATCGGGTAAAGGTCAATCTCTGACTTTTACCCGATTTTTCTTAATTCGCTATCTGAACAAGCCCTTTGTATTCCCATGTCGCTCCATAATCAGTTGACTGAAATACAATCCCATCTTTCTCCGCTGCATCTGTGGTAACCGTTATCGTCAATGTGTCGTCCTCTTTTTCAGGCATATTCAGGTAATCAAAATCCTCCACCGTAAATCCGCAATCGATAGCGATTTGTGGTAATTCTGAAACAAGATCCATTGGAAGTTTCATTTCTTCAAAGGTCCTTCCGCCATCGCGAGTGACATATAAGCGGGAATAGGACTGGGATGCGCCTGTAATTCCTGCAACCCCAAAGTTCTCATCATAAAATATTAAACCTTCTGCAACTCCCAATTGTCCACTGAACGGATCATCATTTATGCATTCCCAAGTAGAACCACCATCCATTGTCTTTTCCATTACATAAAATCTGCTTCCGGCAGCTGCATCCGTTATCACCAAACGCCATCCATTATTTTCATCTAAAAAGAAATACATAGTTCCATCACTTTGATCCACAGTCCAACTTTCTGTATCTTTAGCATCCTCCACCTGCTGCATCGTATTCTCCTGCTTCAATTCTTGTTGACTGACGTACTCAGGCTCCATAATATATCGAACAGGTGTGACACTATTTAAATCAGGAATATGCAAAGATACCTCAAACCCAACGATTTCTCCACCGCTTCTAAGCTGAGTAAAATTGCCGGTTCCTGTTTCAGTTCCATCACCATCTGCATCTCCCGAAATATATTGTAAGCCTTCCTCTGAACTAAAAGATCTTCGCCCCATATAGAGTATTTCATAAATCTGCTGCTCTTCAAATGTTTCAGCCACGCCTCTACCTGACTCGTCCAGTCTGAATTGTTCAAAATTTCAATCATTGGAGACAAACGCATATCGTCACTATATTCTCCATTCACATTACCATCTATCCAAACAGTCATATCATTACTGCTGTCTGCGTCATAATCAATAAGATACGTTTTTTTCTCTCCAGCCTCATTTTTTCCATATATGAATGCATAAATCCTTTGAATCGTTCCGTTTTCATCAAATGACACCTGATATTTATTTGCAATATAGAGTTCTTCCGGCAGTTGCAATGCTTCATCCAAATCCATCAGAATCCCTTCTACACCATCCTCAAAAAGATTATTATGCTCCAGTTCTACTTCTTTTTTACGCATCCACTCATCAAGTTTCCAAGACAGTGCCCCGTGATACGGAACTGCAGAATAAACGATACGTCCACCAAAGAATAAAGTTGCTGCTATAAGGAGTATCATTTCCGTATAGAAAAGTTTCTTATTTCCATTATCTCCTGAATTAACTTCTTGATTATGCCTTTTCGAAATCAGCCAGAGAACCACTGTGCCAACCAATCCTATTATACCTAACGCCAACATCGGTATATGCCTTCTCAAGCCACCATATTGACATAGATGCCAGAATTGATACAACATAAATATATATAGTATTAAACTTACTTTTCCCGTGATTTTATAAATATATTTCATGTAAGTCTCCTTTCTTCATATCTGTAAAAATACCATAAAACACCAGTATTATCAAATCATTCTTTAATACGGTATTGGTAATCTGGTATATGCATAATTCCGTCATTTAGGATTTCATTCCCCAAATACTGAAAACTGCCATCCTCTGCAAACCTTACCGTAAGTTCATGGGTTATGACTGCATCATCGCAAATGACCATGTCACAAACCGCCTCAACTGTTAATGTGACTGTTCCATCTTGATTTTCTTTGATGTCGACAACCTCCGGCAGAGAAGTTCCAAAGAAGGTAGGCGCATAATTGAAGCACCCAAGTCTCGCCCAAAGATAGGTCTGGTTTTCCTCATCAAATACTGCGTACTCTCATATCTGCTCCGCTGTTATGGGAAGATACTCCATAATCAGACTTCGAACTCTTCTTTAGGAATGCCATTTGGATAATCTTCAGAATTGAACTTTTCTCCATATTTCATTCCATACAGATATTCAAACATTCCGTTATAATCCAACTCACTCATATTTTCTACATTCCAGTTGGAACACAAAAGGTTCTGTCCCTGATATCCAAGCCCCCGAACACAACGTTCAGACATTTCACACTGTTCCTCTGTCATAGGTTTTATTCTGATTAGGCAGCTTCCATCCATAATTTCACTAACCTCTGGCGGCTCTGGCACACACAGCTCATAGCAGAACCATCCTTTTTCCGTGTATTTCCATTCTTTGAGTCTCGTATAAGAAATGTACGAAATTCCCGGCTTGTTGTCAGCATTCCAGATTCCTCTTGTACTCACAACATACATATCCGTTCCATCAAAAATGAATTTCATTCTGCCCAGTCCACCATCATTGTGGATTTCATAAATCACCACAGAGCCTCTTTTCCCTTCCATACATTCTTTCAGAAACTGTCAACACTTTCATAATTCTCCATGTTAGAATACGTTACCATCGTAGCAATTGGATATCCTGCGTCCTTTACCTTCTTCTGAATTTCAAGAACCGTTTGATCATCCAAAACAACATTAGATGCTATCCCTTTATCTGCTGTTTCATAAATGTCAAGATAAAGTTCCATCAGTCTTTTTACAGTCAGTCTCAGCTTCTTCCCTTTCCTGTTCATCTACCGGAAGATCGTAGCCCTTTTCCCATTGTACTGCAGCCTCTTCCTCAGTATTTTTTGTTTCCTCCGTGGAAGATACTTCTTCCGTATCTTCCACAAGAGATTCTCCCGCAACACTATCTTCTTTTCCACAGGCACACACGAAACCCCCAATCAGAAATACCATGATCAGTAGAATGCTCTTTTTCCTTAATACCATAAAATCATCCTTTCGTTCTTGCTATTGGCGGCAGTTCCAACTCTATTTGTTCTATAGAATTGGAAAGATACCTGAAAGTTCCGTCTTCAAATGGCTGGACCACAACCGTATTTCGAAAAGCGAGATCAGAATTATAATCCGGCCATACTCCATCCACGATAAGTGTAATCGTTCCATCCGCATTTTTTGTATAGTCAACTACTTCTCCAAAAGGTGGGTATGGGCTGGCATAAATCATCTCATATTCATAGCTGTTACTCCCTTCATCATACCCACAATACTCTCTTAACTGTTCTATCGATACTGGAAATAGGTGGTCATTATCCTTTCATATTCCTCTGCCGGAATCTTCCAATCCTCAGTTTTCAGATTTTCACCCGTGGAAATTCGGTAAATATCTTCATACATGCAAGGCATCAAAATATCCTTTACATTGCTACTGTTCCAGTTTGTGACAAGCACATTGTAATTCACATAACTTAGTCCTGATATGTATTTCTCCGTCAGTTCCTGGCAGTCTTCCGGAAGCGGTTCTATTCTCCAATACTGTCTCAAACTTGCATGTGCAATCACATATTCATATGCGTAGATAAAATACCCTTTTTCCGTAAGTTTGATTTCAGCCACATTACTTACCGAAGTTCCCTGTATTTCAGGCACTCCACCTTCCTTCCAACGAACACCTATATAATAAGTCTGCAACTCACCTTTCCGGTAAATAAAAGTAACTGCTCCAATCAGTCCATCTCTATGTACTTCGAATACCGTAACCATTGAGTCCCGTCCATCCAAGTAATCTGCATAAAATGTTTCGACTGCTTCATGGTTTTGCATGGCAGTATCTTCTTCAACACTTACCAGACCGCTTCTGCCCAATTGCTCCACCACAGTTTTCCTCTGCTCGTTGGTAAATTCGCTAATGCCGGAAGAATAACTTGGTGCATCTGCAATTACAATATCCTTATAGATTTCTGCTACCGAATCTGCCGCTGACAAAACCATACTCTGCAATTGTTCCTTTTCCTCATCTGAGATAAGACAATCACTGGCTTGCGGAATAAACCAATATGCTGACTCTGTGGAAGTTTCCGCATTCTCGGCTTCTTCTGTTTCTGCTTCGCTATTTTCGATTTCTACAGGTGGCTCCCATACTTCTTCTGCCACCTTTTGTTCTTCTTCATGCATTTTCCTCCAACAGATTACCCCAACTATCACGAAAATCAACAGCAGTAAAATTAGAAGTCCACATTTTCTAAGCAGCCATTTCACATCCTCCATTATTCTCCTCCGTACAATTCTTCCCATTCTTCTAACGTCAACCGTGGCGTATGCCAAGTTTCTCTGTAGTTGTCTTCGGATGGTATAATTCGATTAGATACATATTGTACCCGTCCATTCTCTAAAGGGCGAACCACAACCTCGTGAGCATATACCTTGGAATCACCCGCATAAGGGAATACTACATTGGCTGTAAGTTGTAATTGTCCCATCATTGTTTTCTGTAAAACCTACTACCTCTGAATATGGATATTCGGGGTACTCTACTTCTTCAAAGCCTCTCGGCTTATATTCATAAGTCAAATTCTCCGAATCATAGATGGTTTTTGATTGTAGCGTTTCACTATCAATGTTGAAATATTTCATAATAACACTTTCAAATTCTTCTTTTGGAATCTGATAAACTGCACTGACTGATAAGTTGTCATCAGCAACATAGGGAGCATATTGACCATTCACTTTTGGATAAAGAATGTCATACATATCATAGAAATTCAAATCCCCGAAATCCTCCTCACTCCAATCCACAATGAACATATTATTCCGTTCAAAGCTGATTGGGTTGAGATATTTCCGACTCAACTCCCTATATGTTTCATCCAATGGCTGTACCCGTAATGCGGTATGTTCCTCTGCTCCACTCAATGTAAGAACATATAATTCTTCTGAAAACCAAACACCGGAAAACATCAGGTAACCTTCTTCTGTATAATTCCAATACTCTGCTTGATACCTCCCAGTAACTTCTTTCTGTATTTCTCCATTTTCGTATCCATAATAGCTTCTGACCACATCTACATTTCCATCTTTTGTGTGCAAATCGTATTTTACAAAACCCGTCAAATAACCGACCTCAATAATGGATATTTCTGCCTCTTCCTTCTCATCTACCATTTCGCAGAAGTTGGTCACCTGCTCCGGCTCAGTCATATCAATCTGGTTTTTACTGTCAACTGCCGAATAACCATTTTCTCCAAGACGATTTACAATACTACGGATTGTTTCCAAATCCGCTAATTTATTTTCTTCTTCTGCTTTCTCATAAAGATCAATGCAGACGCTTATAATTTCATCTGCATCCTCCTCTGATTCTTCCTGAATAGCCTGAACATCTATTACCGTTTCCGAAACTGTATTTTCTTCCGGGGGTGCATCACTGCACCCCGAAATACTAAGTATTAATACAAAGCTAATTGCTGCCAAACCACTCTTCCAGAACCAGGTTGTCTTTCTTAACAACATATCCGCTTCCTCCTCTTCCTTTCACATCTTCTACCATGCTAATAATCAATATAGGACGTTCTACCGTATCTTCTGCTGTAAAAATTGCAAACCATCCTAATTCCGTACCCGAAGTATCCTCCTTCGATGCCTTGATTTCTGCCGTACCTGTTTTTCCTGCTAAAAGAATGTCATCCCGATGGGCTGCATATCCAGTTCCATTAGAATCATTCACAACCTTTTTTGTTCCTTCCAATACACGGCTTGCTGTCTCATTAGAAAAGGCTCCCGGAATCCAATACTCAGCTACTGCGTCTTTCTGATATACTAAATACGGCTTTATAACATTTCCCTCGTTACAGAAAGCAGAATAGATACATGCCATATGTAATGGATTCACCAAAACCTGCCCTTGACCGTAACCGCTGTCTGCTAACTGTGTTTCTGTTTCAATTCCCTCTGAATTAGAATACTGCGACTCTGCCATCTTAATCTCAAATGGCAGTTCCTCATTAAAACCAAGTCCAGTCAAAGAACTCTCCATCTCTTCTGAGCCAATCTTTAATGCTGCCTTTGCGAAATAAATATTGTCGGAATATATTAGGGCATTCTCTAAAATGACTGGTTCATATGCATGGAGTGTTGTTACATGATAGGAACCCCACGATGCATCCTTTTGCCAACTTAAGCCTACGTTGCCGTAATCTTCCATTGGATCGATTGCTCCTGATTCCAAGCCGACCGCTGCGGTAATTGGCTTGAATGTAGACCCCGGACACCACACTTGCCGGAAGCGATTATACATTGGCTTATTCTCATCCTCGTTAAGTACAGTCCACTGCTCACTCGACAATCCCATAATAAAATCGTTATTGTCATAGGCCGGTGTGCTGACCAAAGCCAATACTTCTCCGGTATAAGGATTCATGGCTACCGAGCAGCTTTTATCTTCCTTAAACTGTTCGTACAAGGAAACCTGCAATCAGCATCTATCGTAAGCCGGATGTCCTGCCCATGCTGTACCAAGATACAAGCCAGTTCCTCCTTCTCTTTATCTTCCGAATTTACAATGTAAATCCTGCAACCGTTCTGGCCTTTCAGTTCTTTCTCGAACAAGCCCTCCATTCCGCTTCTGCCGATTACACTATTGGCTGTATAACCTTCTCCTGCATGTTCCTCTAAATCTTCCGCAGTAACGCTTTGAACATACCCGACCAAATGCGCAGCGGCTTCCCCTAATGGGTATTCACGCACTTCAACATCAGATATCATCACTCCGGGAATCTCCAGCAACTTATCATGCCTTTCTTTCTCCTTTAAACTTCTTCCTCTGGACTGATAGACATTAACTCAATTTCTTCCACTCTTGGAATCGTTTTAATAGGTACAAAAGAATCATCCTTTACCCACTTTGCAGACAGGTTCTTTTCTATCACTTCCGTTGTGATTTCCAATAGTCCTGCAATCTGTGCGATTGCTTCCTCTCTGTTTTCCAACTTGCCCGGAACAATTCCAACTGAAGATGCTGTACCTTTTCCTGCAAGGACACGTCCGTTCCTATCCAGAATTTCTCCTCGTTCTGCCTGTGTAGTGGAAACTCTTACTTTATCTGTAGATGCCAGATTCGGAAAAATCAGGGAATCATCCCAAACTAACTGATATCCTTCTTCGTCCTTTAGGAAAAGTGCTTTATTCTCAAAGCTGATAGTTCCTGCAACTGTATCGAAAGAAGTCTGGTAGGTTACCGTCATTTGCTCCTCGTCATATGCAATAATCTGGACAGCTATATTCTGGACTTCTATACCTTCATAAATAGCTGAATTTCGAGTTACAAAATCCTCCTGACTGACATTTCCCGATGCCTCAATATGTAGCATTGCATACATTTCTTCATACTCCTGTTTTGGAATATGATCCATGTACTCCACCAGAAGTTCTTCCGGTGTCTTCCAGGCATTTTCCTTTGTTGCCAACATTCCTGCCACACATACTGCAGAAATTACCGCAGCTATTCCTATAACAGCAATCGCAATCCATAGGAGCCTGCTTCTTGTTTTCTTTCGCTTGTTTCTGCTTTTTCCTTTCTTCATATTGACCTCCATTCATTTTGCTTTGCTGATATGGTCATATTCTATTTTCAATGTACGCTATATCTTCAAAATATTACACTCGTAAGATTTTGAAGTAAAAAATTTCTCTTTGCTTGGGTATATCGTACTATGCATTCCTCCTTCCTTTTATTACATGCGTAAGATTTCGCAACAAAAAAATTTCGTCCGCAATCCTACTGCACTTGTGTAAATATTACATCAGTAAGATTTAGAAGTCAAGTTATCTTTATATAAAAAGGCTTCTGCCAGGAAGTATCATACATTTTCACAAAAGTGATACCTTTTAGCAAAAGCCTATTATTCAGCAGAGTTTCAAAACACCCCACTGCTGCGATATTCAAATGGTTCATTCATAAGGCTACAAAACACATATCCATTTTCGTTCCTTAATATCCCACAAACCGCAGAAAATCAAGGTTTCTTTGAAAGCAGACATACGGTTTCAATATTCCCCTGAACTTTGATTTTATACTGCATAGCGAAAGTATGCAATATATTTTCAAAGTGGGTATAAGATTTACCCCCGTAAAATAACTACCCCTTCTAATCAATAGTTGCTATTATTCGATTTTTTAATCTTTCCGGAATTTCTTCCTCTGTTTCCCAAATGATTGTATTCTTTTGTGCTATGTCAAAATGTAGCCGCACATCCTTTTTACATAATTGGATCACTGGCTTTCCTAAGCCCATCGCATATCCTTCTTCAAAGTACGCTCCATTATTTTGATGCGACAAATCTACCACAACAAATTTACTATCTCTTATGTATTTTAATAACTCTGGAGTTATAAAATCATTATGTTCTACTTCATCAATAAAAATTGCTACATAGCCAGCTGACATTATACCTTGGCGTATCATTTCTCTGAGTTTTTTTGTATCATCTCCAAATTTCATGGCAACTAAAACATTTTTACCATTTGCAGTATTCTTCTGAATAGCATCTACTCTGGCATAACCTTCTGGTGATAATGTGATAGGTCGATCATTTTCTCCACCATTCCATGACTGTGGTGATAAGATGTAATTCCTATCAACTAAAAACTTTATCATATAATTCATCTGTGCCTGTATTGCATCATCAGTTCTCTTTTTATGATTACCATCTTTATAATCGTATCTATCAACAAAAAGGCAACTGATCATTTCCTCTTTTGGTAGTTTAACATATTCACCCATGTGCCTAATACGAGAATTCAAGTGAAGTAAAATATTATCCACTTTTTCAGCAAAGGTTTTTGGATACCAGTTTTCTACGTTTTCATTTTCCAATCTGACTGGATGCCCGTGTGTAACATCTCCATGTTCAAAATTTTTCTTGTACTCATCACAGCGCTCTTTACTCATGGTAGTAAAATATCTGTATTCTTTCATGCTTTCCTTAAATCCATTGTACAGTAGGTATGAACTCAAGTGATTCAATTGAACTCTGTTAATTCTGCAAATTGCACATAATACTCATATCTGCCACAAATCGGACATGAATAAAAATATTTGACCGGTCCATGGAATGTTGCATATATGCTTTAGCTCC
>ENA-OQIO01000440-OQIO01000440.1-human-gut-metagenome-genome-assembly--contig:-NODE-440-length-22721-cov-2.485527_pt1 | contig 22721 bp, 33 predicted proteins | sample MGYA00242573_ERZ504737 | MGnify/ENA primary metagenome ERZ504737 (study PRJEB26092, sample SAMD00036203) | human gut metagenome | host: Homo sapiens | study: EMG produced TPA metagenomics assembly of...
TACAACAGTCTGAGTATCCAAAATACTGCACGGCGATTGCTAAATGATTCTAAGAAAAATCACTTATAATATAGGGTATGTCAATATATATCGTGTACTTGGATATAATAAACAAGCTCTGCTTTTTACTTGAAAAAAATATTAATATATTAAAAAAAAGAGAGGCAGTATTCTATGCTGCGAAAAGGTTTACTTCAAGCAGTAGACATTGCAAATTCATTACATGATAGAATACAAGAAATTAAGTACTTAATAGAGCTGTTAGAAATAATAACCATTCAAAAGGAAATTACTAGCGATGAAGCTAAAACTCATATAGATCGTTTGGATGATTATTCACAGAGTGGAATTTTACCTTCAAAAGGGGAATATGCACTTTCTTTTTTTAAGATAAAACGGGAATTCAAATTAGGAACATATACAAAAACCGAAAATGATACAATTAAGCTTGCTGAAAGCTATTATGACAACTGTGTAAATAAGATTTATACAGATAATTCTAACGATTGGCTTGGACGAATATGCAGTTGTTATGCATTACTTATCAAATCTACACTTGGAAATGAAAGTGCTCTAAAAATATTTAAAAATGCCTTGGAAATATTTCCAACATCCTTTGATCTCCGAAGAGAATATTTGAGTCATATTGGATGTATGCAATTATTTGAAGAACCACTTAAAGCATTTGAAAATTATCAGCAGATACTCGATTTCTTTAAAAAGGAAGCTCCTGATTCGGCTGCACTTCCATTTCATGAATATGGAGATTTAGCTTTATGTCAATTGATAGCACATAATTTTGAAAAGGCTTGCCAGTTTGTAAAGATGCTCTTGAAATTGGGTCTGCTAATGGAATATTAGATGAAGAAGGACGTTGTCTCAATATACGTGGGTGCATAGAATGGTGCCAAGGAAAACTTCAAATGGCAGAGGCTAGTTTTCACGAAGCAATTACTATTATGCAATATTCGGAATATAATCATTACTTGTGGCGGAGCCAACTCAATATACTTCAACTTAGTCTAATAACCGGAAATTATTCTGATGAAAGATATTCAATACTGGAAATGGTATACACTAATTTTTTTAACCTTCTTGATACTAAAATATATGAACTTGCCAAATTGGATTCAAAATCTTTTCGTAAAACAATAGAGTACCACGCTTTAATAATGCTAGGTGTTCTCTTTGACAAAATAACAAATAATAAAAAAGAACATTTAAAAATATGTAAAGAATTTAAATTAGGAAAACATAACGAATTGTACAAAAAAGATATTCAATCTTTTTTGGTGGGCAATTACTATTTTACAAATTCTCCTTATATTCAAAATGGCTATATATTTTTTGTCGGTTAATTCTAGTATCTCTAAGCAAGAAAAAAATTTCTTCTTGCTTAGAGAAAGATACTAAAAAATTATCAAAATCACCTTCAAGCTGAGTTGCAAACGAGAAGATTGCTTTGTATTTATAATGTTGTTCCTGATTTGTCAATGGTATGGAAATACGTTTGTTCCACATCTTTGAGTCACAAACAGGGGGGGCATGTAAACTTTTGTGAATCACGCGGAGGCCATAAAGAGTCGTTTCCACCATGAATTATATATGTTAAGCAAATTGGAACCTGATTAAAAACATCAGTGTTTTGCAAAAGTTCAATAAGAGCTGCATGATCACCATGCATATCTGAAGAATCTGAAACAATAATTATATCAGGAGAATGTTGCACTATAAACCAATTCAAATCTGATAAAAATGCTCTCCGAGTTAGAGATGTTTCGACTCCTGTTCTCATAACATGCACCGTTTTCATCCCGGCAGGATGATAGGTTGTAGAAGAAACTAAAGATGATAATAAAGTATCATTTTTCTCGAATGACATACGTTTTAAAAAGCTATGTGAATATTTCATTCCGGTATCTCCATAACCAAGGTAAAATATAGATTTCTTTGCCAGTCCTAGAGATGTTAGTGCATGCTCACTTTCATAGTAACGCTTTCTGGCAATATCCAATCCATGATAGTCACCGTTTGTCGCAAAAAGAATTAGAAAATCATCTCCCTGTTTTATACTTTTTTGAATTAATCCCCCTGCTGCTAAAATTTCATCATCCTGATGTGGGGCAATAAGCAATATTTTCATAGAGTATTCTCCATATGCAAAAGAGTATTTAATGCTTCTAAATAGGAAGGATTTACTTCATTTTGCATTACACTTTCTAAAATGGTATTGAAAAACAGTTTGTAAGCAAGTGATTCTATAATTTGCTTTTTATTACAATTTTGTGGTATATGGTGTTTTAATAAAGTAATCCAAGTATTGGATGAAACATTTATTTCACAAATTATTATGTCAAGTAGTAAATCTGCAATCATATATTCAACTTGCCCGATGGTGCGTTTCTCACGATCAATAAAGGTTATTTTTCCGTTGTCAAGCATAATATGTTGCAAGCTTATATCGGATGTGATTTCATACCAATTAAGGTTGAAATGTGATTCTACCAACTGAGAAAATGAATCACATAGCATATATAAGAAAGATTTTTGTTCGGAATTAAAAAGCGTACTATTGTAATCAAGTATGTATTGAGCCATTTTCCAACCGATATATGGAAGGAATGCACCATTAGATTCAAAGTAGTAATCAGGGAATTGCACAGACAGAGTTTCTAATAGAAAATCTAGGTCCTCAATAGTTTCCATTTTATTGTCAGATAGAATCTTGTTATATTGATAATTGCTATTATTCGAAAGTTCTATTTGCTGATTTCCTAAAAAAAGTGATGATATTAGGATAATCTTCAATGCCCGGAGTAAATGAATCTAATTTCCGGAGTAAAAGTAATTGGTGAATGTCATCTTTTCCTACTAAAATATCGCTGGAAGATGTTTCATATGCCGCAACTTCATATTTATAAAAGCCCCAAGCATTTCGAACATAATTTGTTTTTTGAAAAGGTAATATAAGTGGACTCAGTGCAAGTCGAGTGTATGGATGTTTAATAATGTAATTACCTTTTACGCTTTGAACCAAATAAACATCTGATGTACCTGATGTTGTGTTGTAAACTGGATCTGAAATAACTTTTTCACCTGTTGTTTTTTCCAAGAAATCACGTAACAGACTATTGGAAAGTGGTAAATTTCTATATGGGAAAAGATTTATTTCACGCTTGGTAAAATGATTGATAGTAGTAGAAGCCGTAGCCGTACTTTTTTTTAACCATTGTTTTCAATCCGTATGCCATTAAATGTTTATCAATGAAATCCCATTCAGATATCACATGGTGTGCTGTTTGTCGTGCAGTCTCGCCTAACGAATTTGATAAAAATGGTTGACGAATAAAATGTTCCATTCTCATAGCCAGAGAAGATTCATCCCCGTGATTAACCAAAAAACCGTTTTCCCAATCATGAACCAGATCTAATGCAAAACCATTTGGTGCTGCAATTACAGGGACTCCTTCACTCATTGCTTCTGTTATGACACGCCCTCCGGGTCATAGAGCGAATTGGTTACAAGTACCAGTGTTTTTAGTAAAAGAGTACTTGCACCAATTGCATCAATGCATCCCCACCAAATTATTTTTCCTTCTTGTTCTGCCTGGTGTATATAGTTCTCTATAGCTTGGCATTTTTTACGCATTATATTTATTTCTCTAACACTACCGCCTATTAACCATAAAGGAGGACATGAATCCTTATATTTTAGATAAAGAGAACACCAGGCGGCTAAAATATGATCTACACCTTTACTTTCATCAATACGCCCAAAATATGTAAATGCTTTATATACCCAAAAAGAATCATTTGAATTATTTTCAAAAGCATTATTATAGCGTAAGGCAGCGGAAATCTGTGCTTCAGTAGAAATCTTACTGTTTAGCCGTGGAAATCCGTTAATGTCTCTCGAAGGAAGAATAAAGGATGGATGAATATATTGTCCTGCTACTATGATTTTTTGGGAGGAAATTTCATAATATTTTATTAAATCATTTTTTTCGTCTTCAGAAACACAAAGTATCCATTGAGCATAATCATAAATAATCTGTTCATAACCAGCTCTTTGGGGCAGCGGTTCATAGGCTCCTCGTGCCTGACGTCCATAAGAGTTAGAAATAACACTGTGCACCAATGGAATATTGTATTTTTTTGAGAGTTCCACACCTAATCTGCCACTGTTCCAATAAACACTATGAATTACTTGCGGAAGCTCGCCAATATTTTGGATAACTCTGTTGTATAGCCGAGAGATTGTAGTCATGATATGTATGAAGTATTGTTTTATCAATCGGTGCGGGATTACCGTTTTTTAAGCGATAAATTGTACAGTAAGGATTATATTGTTCTATATCAGGAAGTTCTTCCATGGCTTTTCGAGTAACAAGAATACAATTTATATGTAATGACTCAAAACAATCCAATAGTTCTCTCATATAGGTATGAGTTCCTCCCCATTCATCATATCCAGGTGGCATTGCAGGATCTGCATGAATAGTGAGAAGTAATATGTACGACATAGGCTGACTCCTTTCAGGTTGTTTTTTTGATGAATAATACCAGATTATCTGTCAAAAAGAGACAACTCACGTCGGATGTTGTCTCTTAAAAATTATATTTTAAATTTCCTCTTTGATATTTTGCTGCAAGAATATCTTTTTACTCTGTTTTAATTCATTTATCCATGATATGCCATACATAAACTTACTAGATTACACCATCCTACTCGCCAATCTGTGTCGTAAAAAATCAGGTGTTTTGTTCTATGATTGTTACAGGATCAAAGGAGCTTGATCTTTGAAAAACGGAATAGGACACGCATACATCTGATTTTATTTTTGCTTTTATCCATAAATACTTTGATTTACGGGTAGGGGTGGCAGAAACCCATTTCGTGCGATGAAGCTCCTCGATACGGATTACTGTGCTGACAAGTCTTTGAACTGTTTAGCGGTTGTGGTGGTCTTGTATTGTGCCTGTGAAGGTTCTAAGCAGAGGTTTGTGCCTACCGGACGTGGCAGCCGGAGATAATGAGATAGAACAGCACCGGAATTTCAGCGAAACGCATTTTCCGGGAGAGGCTCCCTGTAGATTCCGTCTGGTTGGGCATGATGGAGGTGCAGTGTGGAATTGCCGTCCCAATGTATGTTGCCCGGCTGGGGGTGCTGTCAAGTGGCAGCTAGGAGAATAGCGGCTTTTGCCGCTGTTCTCTGATATGATAAAAGCTGCTAAAAAATGGATTATTATGAAGTTATCTTTTGAGATAAGGGAGCGGCAGATTCGTTTCATTATCTCAGGAGATAACAGCCGGCGTATCTTTCTGTAATAATCTAAGAAAGAGTAGGTAAAGAGAATATGTGTAAGACAGGCATTATGTTAGGTACAGCCGGGGAGACTCTTCCTTCGGCTATTTTATTTATGAACTCCAACAAATCGGAGAAGAACATCCGTAAAAAGGTTGACAAGACCAGAGAGAAGTGCCTCTCGCATGGAATTATCTTGGGGCATGAGGTGGTCATTTGCAAAGGACCGGACAGGGATGTTGACCGTGATGCAGTCAATCTTTTGATTTCCTTTTTGATGACCGGACAGTATGACATGGTGGCGTTGGACAAGCTGACAGATTTAACGGAAGATATATCCGATATGGAGGAGCTTATGAAGGATGCCGCTAAGATTAGTGTCGGGTTCCTTGAATTATCCACAATGGATTATTATGAATACAAGGATGTAAAGCCGGCCCCTGACAATATTATTCCGATATGGGACGGAGGCATTGGCTGCTGATGAAGATTAGACGAGGAGACATACTTTATGCGGATTTGGGTGGTCAGTATCAGGGAAGTATGCAGGGAGGTATGCGACCTGTGGTTGTTGTCAGCAATAACATGGCAAATAAGCACAGTAGCGTAATCACGGTAGTCCCTCTCTCCACCAAAATCTTTAAAAAGAAAAACCTTCCCACTCATGTATTCGTATCGGCATACCGGGCAGAGGGATTGGAGCAGCACAGCATAGCTCTCTGTGAACAGGTGACTGCCCTTGATTATGGCAGGATTATTGAGAACATGGGAAAGATTGACGAGGAAACCCTTGCAAGGATCACCGAGGCGGTGTAGGTACAGGTGGGGGTATTTGATAAGTATAACGGATAAAAGATAAGACGTATTAGAGCCGGGCAGTTTGTCCAGCTTTTACATATTTGTCCGCTATGGACAGAATATGTCATTTTGTAGAAAAAGGTGCAAAGTGCAGAAATCAGGAAAGGTTTGTGTGATATGACAATCGAGCAATTAGAAGAAATGAGAAAGGTTGATGTCCAATGCGTTGACAGAAACAGCCTTGTCGATTTGCAGGAAATCAGGATAGACCAAAGTCTGCCAAAGGAGCAAAGGATAAAAGATTTTGTTACTAAGATAAAAAATCCTTACTGCTTTATGGTCGGTAATGTGGTTGTGAAGGTGGCTTTTAATCCGGAGGGACTTAGCTTTGAGGAACAGTTTGAAAAAATGTTATTAGGATTTATTAGGATTTTCATAAAATCGGAGTGGAATCTTTGGTGGAAATGTGCTACTATAGTCGCAGGGTTAAATTGGTGCAGACCACCAAAGATTTATTAGGTAATCTAGCTAATAAAAAATTTAGGAGGTTTGCATATATGAAGGAAAATAAAATCTATAAAGCAGCCATCTATGTTAGATTATCTAAGGAAGATGGTGATGTTTCTGATGTGTCAAAAGCAGAAAGCAACAGCATTTCAAATCAAAAAGAGCTTATCAGAGAATTTCTCAAAAACAAAGAGGATATTGTAGTAGTTTCAGAGAGAGTGGATGACGGTTACAGCGGTGTTAATTTTGAACGTCCTGCTTTTCAACTTATGCTTGAAGATATTAAGCAGGGAAAAGTTGATTGTGTCGTTGTAAAGGACTTATCACGTTTCGGAAGAAATTACATTGAATCCGGCAGGTATATTGAAAAGATATTCCCGATGTTGGGTGTCCGTTTTATTGCCATAAATGATAATTATGACAGCCTGATTGGAAAATCACAGACAGACGAGATAGTAATTCCGTTTAAGAATCTTATCAATGATGCATATTGCAGAGATATTTCCATAAAAATCAAAAGCCATCTGGATGTAAAAAGAAGAAAAGGCGAATTTATCGGTTCATTTACAGTTTATGGATATAAGAAAGATGAGAGGAACCATAATCTGATTATTGTTGATGAATATGCAGCAAGGATAGTAAGTAATATTTTTCATGGAAAATAGCAGGAATGAGCCAGCAGGGAATCGCTGACAGACTGAACAATATGGTAGTATTATCCCCTGCTGAATATAAAAAGAGCTGTGGCAGCAACTACAGGGCAAAATTCCAGACCAAAAGTAAAGCCAGTTGGAGTGCTGTTGCAGTAACAAGGATTCTGACAAATGAGAATTATACCAGAACTCTTATTCAAGGAAAATATACCACGCCGAATTATAAAGTGAAGAAAACAGTTGTAAAAAACGAGGAAGACTGGGTACGCATTGAGAATGCTTTTTAAAGAGCAGTTTAATATGGTTCAGGAGCTGCTAAAAAGAGATACAAGAGTTGCACCCAATAATAAGACGGTTTATCTGTTTTCAGGAATTACAGTCTGTGGAGACTGTGGCAGACAGATGAGCCGAAAAGTATCTACTGTGGCAGGGAAAAAAATATGTTTATTATATGTGTTCTGCAAATAAAAAGGATGGAAGCTGCAGCAGTCATAGGATAAAGGAAGATGAACTGGAAAAAGCGGTTATAACTTATCTCAATGCTTATATTGAAGAGTTGTCTGAGATAAAGAAACTGCTTGGTTATGTAGAAAAGTTCCCTTTACAAGAAAGCAATATCAGACGTCTTGACATGAGAATTGTGCAACTTGAGGAAGAAACAGAACGATACGAAAAGCTTAAGATCTCTGTATATGAAGATCTGAAAGAAAATCTGATTACAAAGGATGAATATGTCACATTAAAACATGAGTTTGAAATGAGGCGCAGAGATGCCTTGGACTCCATTGCACAAATTAACCTTGAGATAGAAAGGCTTGTGCAGAGAAACGGAAAACATCATGAGTGGATTGAAGCTTTCATATCAAAAAAGAAAGTGGAAACACTTACCAGAAATATTGTGGTAGAGCTAATTGACCATATTTGTGTCTATGCGGAAAAGGGTTAATAAAATATTTGACTTGCGTGTGTTCTATGAAAAGGGAATTGATAATTTGGATACCGTGATAAAAGATGCGAGCCATACGATTGAAAATATGGAGATACTTTTTTTCGGGAAATGTCTATGATTTGGCTAAGTTTGATGAGTAAGATTTCGTGGATGAATATCTTAGTGAATGCTATGCTGAGGCTTATGATGAAAAATTAGATTATTATGTAGATAAAGCTATGAGTGCAGCCAGTAACACATTTGCTGAATTGGCAGAGGATGCTAAAGATGAAGCAGATATGTTACTTAGGCAAATTGAGGAGTTGGAGACTATAGTGAAAAAAGTGTTGAAATTATTCAAATCATTGCCATTGAATGAAATAAGAATTGATAATACAAAGAAGTAAGGCGGTTTTAGATGGGGGAAGGATATCCCCTACGTGGGGCTTTTTGGTTGGTGGCTTAATAGTTGTATAGGCTGTTTGCATGAAATGCGACAGATGTAAGAGAACCTTAGTATTGAAGAAATACACAGAAGGCTATTTGATAAACCACAGTAAAAAGGTGTATTTAAATTATAAAACTGAATTATGGCTCACCTGATAAGGGCGGCATATTTCATAAAAAAGTTACACAGGGTGTAGTGAAGTATTGTCAAGCACCAGAGACGCAGGGAAAGTTGGGTAAGATTCTTACCTGATTTTCTTTGCGTCTTTTTTGCTTTTAGTGTTATGTAAGTCAAATTTACCGATATTACCGATTGTAAGAAATTTGTCGAGAAGTTGTCGAAAACCGTTGACAAGAACAGGAAAATAATGGTAAAATACAAAACTACAACTGAATATTGAAATGTCTAAAATCAAATGAATGAATATTAAACTTAGAAAAATGTAATGAAATTGATGGATAAGAATGAATATTTTAAGTGTATTGTAATTTAGTGATATTATGCCAAGATTGATTTAGAAAAGACGATTAGAGATAAAAAGTAATTAGGCAGAGAAGATAAAATAGATTAATACATATTTGATTTAATTAGGAAAAAATTTAAAGACTTACATAACAAAATTAAAGAAACGATTGGAAAAGTAGAAATTTAGAACTTGAAGAGAATTTTCTGTTTTGTTGTGGAGGTCTTTTTTTGTTTGCCTCCGCAGAAAAAATAAGTACGAAGGAGGTGAAGCAGAACATGGAACTCAGAATGAAGTCTTTGACGCAGAAGTCATGGGCGAGCAGTTGAAGAAGTTACGAAAAAAAAGTGAAATTGAGTCAGGAAAAATTTGCAGAGCGAATGGGCATGAGCAAAGATACCATCTATAATTATGAAAAAGGCAAGACTGCCATTCCACATGATTTGATAAAGAGACTTTGTCAGGAGTTCAATGTTTCTGCGGATTATTTCTATTTTGAAACAGACAAGCCTCTGGTAGAGGATAACACGATAAGCATTACAGATGCATTTACAAAAGAGCTGGAACAGTGCACCGATTTAGAGAAACAGCAGCTTATGGAAATGCTGAAAATACTACGAATGAAACCAGTAGCCGTATAAAAATCGTAAAATCTTACGAAAAAATATCTAGTTTTCGGAAGGACGCTCCGTTTTTGGATGCGTTTTTTTTTATACAATTTAACCATGGTTGATGACCAAAGCGAAATCAGGAGATACAACTTTCCGAAGGAAAGAGCGAATAAACACTGATGAAGCAGAATGCAAAACCTAAATGATCTTTGAAAACTGAATAGGACACGGCGATTCCGTTAATTATTTCTCGCCTGACATTTGTCGGGTGGTGATGCCCCGTTTCGTGCGATGACTGACCTCACTTTTATGCTGATTATGAGAAACAGATATTATGTATGCCTGTGAAGGTTAAGAGCAGAGGCAGAGCTACCGGATTAGCACCCGGAGATAATGAGTTTAATAACGCATTCGGATTTCAGCGAAAAGCATTTCCGAGGAGTGGCTGCCGATGCAAGTCCTTGATGGGCATGGATACTACATGATGATTGCAGCTGGCATAGAATCGCTTTACCCCAACGGGGGATGAGTCAGAGAGACTTGAGAAGATATTGGAAGGTTTTGCTTTCCACATTGTCTTCTCACACAAAGGGATTTAGCATTGTCAACCTGTGCCACATTTTACCGGACCAACAGACAGTGAATGAGAGTTAAGTCCCTTTATGTGAGGAGATAATATCGCGCGAATATCAAATCAAACATAGGGAGATATCCAAGGGTTTTCCTAACAGTTCTAAACAATATTTATTTAGTGAAGGAGATTATTACGATGAAATATTCGTTTATCGGTATGGCAGAGGTTAAGAATATTGATGCAGTTGTAACACTTTCCGGTGCGATGGTTGGCACAACGGATAAAGAGGTAATGGAGACCATCGAACTGCTTGCCCGTTTTGGAATTACCGTTGAAACGGCAAAGGAAGATATGGATGAGTATTATGATGCACTGAACAGTGATGGATACTGTGGCTGTAATGACTGTAACGCTGATGATTCAGAACTCGTTGATGAGTTAGACAGAATTTTCCGCTCCGGAATAATTTCACAGCAGAATTAAGGAGGCAGTTATGGAACAGACAGGAACAAATCAGTGCCTTGTATTTGTGGGCAGCATGGAAAATCATGTTGCCCACAGATTGGAAGAATACGCAAAGCAGAATGACATGAAGGTTGTTGAAACTATTTTCAAGGATGACAGAGCCATAGATAAGCTCACTTACTATATAGAAAGAGAAAGGATCATCTGTGTTCTTGTTAGAAGTATCTGGGATATTTCAACGGATAGAGAAACGGTAAAAAGCATTATGAAGCTGGCAACTGATTACAATGTCAGCATCAATGAAGAGAACAGAGGATTTGAACCTGCTACGCTTGTCTAGGACGGTGGTGCCGGGTGCTAGGCTGTATCATTTATCCATCAGAGATCACAGTGATTGATGAGAAAGGTAGTCGTGTAGTCTCTTGTCCTACAGAGGACGAAGCAAGGGAATATATCAGAGAACAGGAAGGAAGTGAATCTGATGGAAATTAAGAGAGGCGATATCTGGATGGTTGATTTCGGACCACCGGAAGATGACGAGGATCATCTTCAGCACAGCATACGTCCTGTAGTGATTGTCAGCAATAACCGGGCGAATGAACACAGCATGGTACTTCATGCTGTTCCTCTTACCAGTAAGATAAAAAGAAACGTTATATGCCGACTCATGTATTTATCAATGGTTTTCAGGCAGAAGGGCTTGACAGGCACAGCATAGCATTGTGTGAACAGTTATGCTGTGTAAGATGTGGAGATTTGATGCGTCAGGTCGGAAAGGTAAGCACATTTCAGATAGCTTAAGATTACACTGGGGATGCAGATACAGCTTGGAATGGTAGGAAAGTATAACGAATAAAGAATAGTGCCGGAGCATCTGCCCCGGCTTTACATAGCCGCTCATCCGGGTGGCATTTATTATTTTATAGATTGGAGGAATTTGATGAAGGCAGAGGAATACAGAGCATTGCTTGATACAGATTTTAGCGATGTAAATATTGAAGACCTGACGGATGTCAGAAAAATCAAAATCGATAAAAATCTGCCACAAGAAAAGCGACAAGCTCAATATTTAAAGCAGGTTGGTAATCCTTATCTGTTACGAAGAGGCAGTATGATGATTAAGGTCAGCTTCGCTAATAACGGACTTTCCATGGAACAGGCATTTGAGAATCTGTTATTAAATGTCTAAAAATGAAAAGAAGTGGTGGAATCTTTAAGGAATATGTGCTATGATGGACTCAGTATAAAAATTCTAAATTAGTGCATATCACCTTATTGAAAAGTTATCTTCTAACTTAAACAACAATAGGAGGATGTGCATATGAGTCAAATAAGTCAGATCAAAAAGATCTATCATGCAGCCATCTATGTTCGTTTATCGAAAGAAGGTGGCGCTGTTGCTTCGCATGAAAAAGCAGAGAGTAACAGTATCGCAAATCAGAAATCACTGATTAGGGAATTCCTTAAGAGCAAAAACGATATAGCGATTGAACAGGAGTATGTCGATGATGGTTTCAGCGGCTCTAACTTTGAGCGTCCGGCATTTCAGATGATGCTTGAAGACATCAAAAAAGGCAAAATCGACTGCGTTGTTACAAAGGACCTGAGCCGATTTGGTAGAGAGTATATCGATTCAGGTATGTATATAGAGCGATTATTTCCAGCAATGGGAGTAAGATTTATAGCGATTAACGATGGCATTGATTCTGGTGAAGAAAAATCACAGTCAGATGAAATTATTATTCCATTTAAGAACCTTATAAACGATGCTTACTGTAGAGATATTTCTATTAAAATTCGTTCTCATCTGGAGATTAAGAGAAAGCAGATGGATGTAATCACCGCATTTGTTGCGTATGGATACAAAAAGAATGAAAAAGACAAGCACAAATTAGAAATTGATGTGTATGCAGCGAAAGTGGTAAAAGATATTTTCAGAATGAAGCTGCATGGAAAAGTCAGGATGCCATTGCATCTGAACTTAATTCTTTGGGAATACTGCCACCGGCTGAGTATAAGGCAAGTACGGGAAGTAATTATCAGATCTGCTTTAAGACAAAGGAAAAGTCTGAATGGACTTCAGTTATGGTAAGAAGAATCCTGACAAATGAGATTTATATAGGAAATCTCGTACAAGGAAAGTAGACCACACCAAATCATAAGGTGAAAAAGACCATTATAAAGGAAGAGTGTGATTGGGTACGAATTGAAAAGAACCATGAGCCGATTATCACTGACAGAGATTTTAAAGTAGTATAAAGATTACTTGCTATGGATACAAGGACATCGCCTGACAGAGAAGAGGTTTATCCTTATCTGGTGTTGTGACTTGCGGAGATTGTGGTGTGCCTATAGTAAGAAAAACATCAAAAGTGGGTGGAAAAACTTATGCCTATTATCTGTGTGCTACCCATAAGGATTCAAAGCAGTGTAGCTCTCACAGAATTTCCACGGATAAGTTGGAAGAAGTGGTGCTGGAGCTTTTGCAGACACACATTGATGACATTATTGACCTTAAAAGAATTCTTTCTTTTATCGGCAACGTGCCATTTCAGCAGCTGGATATGAAAAAGCTTGAGGAAAGGCGTGAAAAGAAACAGGCAGAAGTAGACAGATGTGCAGATCTCAGAAGAATGCTTTATCAGGATATGAAGGATGGTATTATTTCAAAGGAAGATTACAAGGAACTTCATGCAGCATATGAGCAGAGGAAAAAGAATGCTGAGATTGCTATTCATCAGATTGAATTGGAAATGGATGATGTGTTGAATCGTAAGAGCAAAGGCTTTGTATGGCTTGATTATTTTACGGAACATAAAAACATTGAGAAACTCACGAGGGAAGTGGTTTGTATCTCTTATCCGTGAAATAAAGGTATTTGATAAGAATCACATTGATGTAGTGTTTGACTTTGATGACTGCTACAAGGAATGTCTTGATGTAATAGAAAGTCAGGGACATTTTGTTGAAGTGGACAGTACGGGAAAACTGAATATCAGATTAAAGGAGGCTGTGTAGTATGGCAAGAAAGAGTAGAAAAAATACGCCGATTGCAGTTGCAGAGCCAACTGATAATCTGACTACAAAAGTAGTTTTAAGCCTGGATTAAGGAGCAAAACCATATCAGGTTGGAATATATGCGAGACTTTCATTCGAATCAGAGGCGAATAAGGAAAGAGATACTGTAGATACACAGATTGCATATATCAGAGAGTTTATTAATGGGCAGAATGATATGGTAGAAGTTTGTGTGTATGCTGATATATCTGTTACAGGAACAACTTTTGAAAGACCGGAATTTGACCGAATGATTCAGGATATACGAGCCGGCAAAATCAATACTGTTATTACCCGTGATCTTAGCAGACTTGGAAGAAATTATATGGAAGCAGGTAATTACATTGAGAGAGTATTTCCTTTTCTTGATGTGAGATATATTGCCATCACAGATGATTTTGATACTGCAAGACCGGGAACTGATTTATCCGTACCGCTCAAAGAAAGTAGAAACTGGTAAGCATAGTATTTTGGCACAGGGCGGCTTCAGCGAAGGAACGCCACCATATGGGTATTACAGAGCTACAGATGGTTCAAGAAAGCTTTTGATTGATGAAGAAGTATCTGACAATGTAGTCAGGATTTTCAATATGTTTCTGGATGGGAAAGTGTATGCCGGTATTGCAAAAACTCTGCAAAGCGAAGGAATCCTTTCGCCACCGAAATACAGATTTTACAAAGCCGGAAAAACTGAGTTTGCCGAAAAAGCAAGGGAATGGCACTATTCACACGTAAAAGAGATACTTCAGGGAGAATACTATATTGGAAATATTGTTCATGGAAAGCAGAGGACGGCTCTTGATACGGGAAGAAAGAATAAAAAAACAAATAAGTCCAAGTGGCAGCGAGTAGAAAATGCTCATGAACCTATCATTGATAAAGATAATTTCTATAGAGTTCAGGAAAGAATGGAACTTATCAAGAACAGGCATTTGGAAGCATCAAAACCTAGCCCTGATGCTCCCAAGAAGCCAGATAATATTCTGGTATATAAAACAAAATGCGTCTGTTGTGGAGGAAGTGTTTTGGTTACCAGACATCATACTCATTCGGACAAGTTCATATATAAGTGCAGTAAGCGTAGGAAATTAGCAGCATTGTGCGGGAATAAATCTTCTTATGAATACAATGAGGTTATGGACAACGTATTTTCCGTTATCCGCCAGCACATGAATCTGTGTATTGAAAAAAAAATTTGTTCAGAAAATGAACAGCAGAAAGAGAATGTCCTGCAATATGACATTTATACAAAACAGATAGCAAAGCTTCAGAATGATGTTAGAAGAATTACTGCTAACAAAAGCGGCTTGTATGAAGATTACAGGGAACAGCTTATAACGGCGGAAGAGTTATGCCAGTATCAGAAAGAGTATGAAAGCAGAGTAAATGAGATTGAGGCTCAAATCACTGAGCTACTTTACCGCAGAAGTCTCTATGAGAAAGATTTTCACATTGATGAAGGCTGGGAAGAAACCGTTAATAAGTATTTGTCAAAGAGGAAACTTACAAGGGAACTTGTGGAAGCGTTTGTATCAGAAATTATATTTACTGATAATAATATAGAAGTAAAGCTTCTGTATGATGATTTCCTTAAGGAACTGCTTGAGGTGGCAGAAGAAAGAGAGGTGAGTAGCAATGGATAAGACGATAGCTCTTTATATGAGATTATCAGATGAAGATGACAACTTAGCTGCTCATGAGGAAAGTAACAGTATTTCCCATCAGAGAAAGTTGATGCTCGATCATATCCAGAAACTGCCTGAACTAAAGGACTTCAACATAATGGAATTTTCAGATGATGGATATTCCGGAGCAGACTTTAGCAGGCCTAATTTTGTAAAAATGATGGATTTGGTAAAGGCTGGTAAGATTCAGGTTATTGTGACGAAGGACTACAGCAGACTCGGACGAGATTATCTTGAAGTCGGTAACTATATGGAATGTATATTTCCGGTTCTTCAGGTAAGATATATCAGCGTGAATGATAATTACTATTCTGCTAACAGCTTTGGTTCAACCGTAGGTATGAGTGTTGCACTGAAAAATCTTGTGAATGCATTGTATTGTAAGGATGCATCAAAAAAGGTAAGAGCAGCTAAGGCAGTGTTGGCTAAGCAGGGAAAGTACATTGCTGCATTTGCTCCTTTTGGATACCAGAAAAGTGAAGATGATAAGCATATGTTAGTGCCTGACCCCGTAACAGCACCTGTTGTCCAGCAGATATTTGAACTGGCTATTAAAGGAATGAAATACACCGAGATTGCCAATTATCTGAATAATAATGGATATGATAGCATATTTGAGTATTACCAAAAGATTGGAGTTAAGAGATGTTACGATAGGGATATTGGTGAGCACATGTGGAGTGCCAGTACCGTAATGGAGATTTTGTATAATGAAGTCTATATTGGTTCTGTAATCAATAACAAGATGGCTGATAATATTGATACCGGTCATCAGGTTGTGCAGAGAGATAAAGAGGACTGGATATTGTTGAAAACTGTCATGAAACCATTAGTTTCTGTGGAAGACTTTAAACTTGCTCACAAGATGATTACAAGACAAGAAGTGACTAAGAGAAAACCAAATGGAAAGTGGCGTAAATCATATATTCGTTGTGGAATATGTGGTAAGGGACTTTGCAAATACGGAAATAAATCCTCATACAGATGCCAATAACGGTCATGTGTCACGTATTAGAGGTAAAGAACTTGAGGCGGCACTTCTGGACATTGCTAGAAATATGGCACTGTCTCAGTTGCAGGAATTTGAGTTAAAAACTAATGGTGGTAATTGTCCGGATAAGCTTGAGAGGGAAATCGAATCACTTAAAAAGTCAAAGGCACACTATGCAAAGCTCAAGTTTGAGATATACGATGATATACAAAGGCAAATATCACTCGTGATCAGATGGCAAAAAAGACTGCAGAAGTTAAGCAGAAAATCGCAGAGATAGAAAGTCTGATTACAGAGAAGCGGGAAACACTTGATATGCAAAAAGGATCTCTTTCTTGATGCAAAGCAGGAACAGCTAACAAAGCTTAGTAAGTTGGATGTGTTTGATGAAGAAGTAATCAGATATCTCATTGATTATGTGTTGGTGTATGATAATGAGCATATTGAAATCAGATGGAACTTTGATGACTTTCAGGCTAGATGATGGTATAATCAGTAGTAATAGCGAGAAAACATAATTATAAAGAAGTAACATGGGGAATCTTGCTAATGGTTCCCCATTGATAAAAAATTAATTTTTTTTGTTTCTTACTTGACACGAGCAGAAAGTCAGAGGGTTACACTATCAGATATTGGAAGTGTAGCTGAAATAGAAAAAATGGGCGGCTTTGGAAAAATCAGAAATTATAAAAATACAGCTTGTTTCTCAGTTCCGCTGTAATGGTTCTGATGGATACCTGGCATGGTTAGATTAGGCATTGGAAATCCGTGAAACAGCTAATTATGATCTTGATGGAATTGATTATGATATGTGATTTAAAAATGGGAAAGTGATTACAGATTACACAAAACGTGCAAAGACCGATAATTCCTTGAAAGGAATAAAAACACTGGCAAAGAAAGATAAAGAAAAAGCTGATCACGTTGCAGATGAAATTATAAAAAATACATACAGAACACTCATGACAAGAGGTATGAAGGGATGTTATGTATATTGCACGGATGCTTCCTTGGCGCAATATTTTAAGAAACTGTTAAAGCAAAAATGATAAAGGGTAAAAGTTTATGAAGGAAAAAACAATAGAACGTATTCGCAAATTTACAGAAGACCGGGATTGGGATCAATTTCATAATCCGGCAAATCTCGCAAAATCGATTGTAATTGAGGCTACAGAGTTGTTGAAGTGTTTCCAATGGAGTGATACAGAGTATGATCTGCAGCATATAAAAGAAGAACTGGCAGATGTACTTGTTTACTCACAAAATCTTCTTGATAAATTGGAACTTGATGCTGATGAAATCGTGAATATGAAGATGAAACAGAATGAAGCAAAGTATCCGGTAGATAAAGCAAAAGGAAATGCGACGAAATATACGGAACTGTAGTCTGCTTATTATCAAAGGTGTGATTGGAAGAAATTGGCCATGTTGTTTTGAAACTGGGATTATGGTTTTAATTGTTGAAGCATTAACTCCGGCATTTCAGTGACATAAAGAAACATAAAAAAGATGTTTTGTGTATTGCCTAGGAACTTCGTTATCATGAAGATAATGAAGAGTATTTAAAGAATATTATGGCTGAAATAGCTCTGATAATAAGGAGGAGCGAATGATAGATATAGAAAAAATGGGAGTGAGATATATGGAGCAATTACTGATTGTTGAAGATGATATCGGTTTGAATCAAGGGTTATGCAAAGCGCTGAAAGCAGATGCTCGGCATATCATTTCCTGTCAAGACCTAAAAACAGCGAAGGAGCAGCTACTTTGCGGCGGTGTATCCCTGATCCTGTTGGATATTAATCTGCCGGATGGCAGTGGGCTTGAGCTGCTCCAGGAGATCAAGGAAAACATGCCCGGGATTCCTGTTATTCTGCTGACTGCCAATGATACTGATTTGGACATCGTAGGCGGATTGGAGAGAGGCGCTGATGATTATATTACCAAGCCCTTTTCTCTTTCGGTTTTGCGGGCAAGGGTGAATACCCAACTGCGAAAGCAAGCGTCAAGCCATAAAAATGCGCCGATTTGTATTGATCTTTTTCAATTTGACTTTGAGGCGATGACCTTTTATGCGGGAGATTCAAAAGTGGAATTGAGTAAAACAGAACAAAAATTACTGCGCCTGCTTGTTGAAAACCGAGGTCGAACCATGGCACGTGGAGACCTTGTAGACCGGATCTGGACAGATGGCGCAGAATATGTGGATGAAAATGCTTTGTCTGTTACGATCAAGCGACTGAGAGATAAGCTTGGTGCACAGAAATACATTAAAACCGTCTATGGAATCGGTTATAGCTGGGTGACAAAAGATGAGTAGAACCGGCATTGTGATCATACTGCTGTGTTTTCTGGCGGCGGTAGCTGTTGTGTTATGGGAGCGGAGAAAGGCCAGAAAAACGATGGAAGAAATCGAAAGGATGCTGGACGCTGCCATGACCGGCTCCTTTTCTGAAACCAATTTTGATGAAAGCCGGCTGTCTGCTTTAGAAACAAAGTTTGCACACTATCTTTCTGCCGCAGAAGCATCTTCTCGAAATGTAGCGCAGGAAAAAGACAAAATCAAATCCTTGATTGCGGACATTCCCACCAGACGAAAACGCCGATAGCAAATCTGCTGTTATACAGCGAGCTTTTAATGGAGGAAGCGCTGCCTGTATCGGCGAAGGCAAATGTCGAGGCGCTGTACAAACAATCGGAAAAGCTGCGATTTTTGATCGATTCTCTCGTAAAGCTTTCCAGACTGGAAAACGGGATCATTTCTCTTGCCCCTCAGCAAGCAGCGCTACAGCCACTGCTTGAAAGCGTAGTAGAACAATATACCGCCAAGGCTTCTGAAAAAGGATTGTCTTTGCAACTGCAGGATACCGATGCTTTTGCTGTATTCGACTTCAAATGGACAGCGGAAGCGCTGGCTAATATCGTAGACAATGCCATTAAATATACGGAACATGGCACAATCAGGATTTCTGCCGTAAGTTACGAAATGTTTGCAAGGATCGATATATCGGATACTGGCACAGGCATTTCGGAAAGTGAGCAAGCGAAGATATTTGCTCGCTTTTACCGCTCAAATAGTGTGCAGAAACAAGAAGGTGTGGGCATTGGCTTATATCTTGCCCGACAGATCATATCCGGCGAGGGCGGTTATATCAAGGTTGCTTCCGTTCCGGGAAAAGGAAGTACGTTTTCCATATTTCTGCCGAAATAACAACAATTCTATCAAAACTGTTAGATTTCATTTTCCGCCGGAAAGAATGTGGAAAGATTCCTATGCGATAATCTGTATGTATCAAAGGATGATTTCCTTTCATACATACAGATTTTTCATGGAGGTACTCATTTATGGAAGTTTTACAGGCAAAAAACCTGAAAAAGATTTATGGCTCCGGCAATAACGCAGTTCATGCGTTGGATGGAGTTGATTTAAGTGTAAAGAAGGGCGAATTTGTTGCAATTGTCGGCACATCCGGCTCCGGCAAATCCACGCTGCTGCACATGCTGGGCGGGCTGGATCGCCCTACAAGTGGCACGGTCATGGTGGACGGACAGGATATTTTCTCCCTGAAGGAGGAAGCGCTGACCATCTTCCGCCGCAGGAAAATCGGCTTTGTGTTCCAAGCATATAATCTTGTTCCGGTGCTGAATGTGTATGAAAATATTGTTCTACCCATTGAGCTGGACGGTGGCAAGGTCAATAAGGATTTCGTACAGCAAATTGTACAGACACTTGGCTGGATGATCGTCTGGATGCCCTGCCCAATCAGCTCTCCGGCGGTCAGCAGCAGCGAGTAGCCATTGCCCGTGCGCTGGCGGCAGCACCCGCTATCATTCTGGCAGATGAACCCACCGGCAATCTGGATTCCAAAACCAGCCAGGATGTATTGAGCCTTTTGAAAGTCACCAGTCAAAAGTTCGCCCAGACAATCGTAATGATCACTCACAACGAAGAAATTGCGCAGATGGCAGACCGCATTATCCGTATCGAAGATGGTCGGATCGTCTCCCAGAACTAACGGGAGGTGGCTACGATGAATGTCAAAAACAGAAAATGTATTCGAAAGCTCAGCTTAAAATCTCTTTATGCGAACCGTCGCCGCAATCTGATCGCTATTTTTGCCATTGCGCTGACAACGCTGCTATTTACGTCCATGTTCACCATTGTCTTGTCGTTGAACGCCAGCTATGAAACCTACCAGTTTCGGCAGGTAGGCGGCTATGCGCATGGCACCTTTAAGGATGTTTCCCCCGAGCAGGCGGAACGCATCGCTGCCCACCCAAAGGTGAAGGCTGCGGGGGCACGGAAGGTAATCGGTATCACTGCGGAGGGGGTCTTTGCCAAAATACCGGCAGAGATCAGCTACATGGATGCCAACTGCACTAAATGGAGCTATGCCACCCCTACTACCGGACGGATGCCCGAAAGCGGCAAAGAGGTAGCCATGGATACGGCAGCGTTGCAGCTGCTTGGCGTAACGCCGGAGCTGGGCGCCGAGGTCACGGTTTCCTATTCCATTACGGACAAGGATCAAACCGCCTTTACTGTAACAGATACCTTTACGCTGGTGGGCTATTGGGACTATGATGAACTAATGCCTGTTCATTACATCAACATCAGCCGTGATTACGCAGATGACATCGAAGCGCAGGCAGTGAAAACAGGTTTACAGCCTTTCCGCACCGATTTGAATGTCATGATGGCTTCCAGTACAAACATTCAAGGGCAGATGGAGCAGGTGGATACCGATCTTGGCTACACATGGGACAGCTATACCGATCCCAACAGCGTCCGGATCGGCGTCAACTGGGGATATACCTCATCCCAGCTGGAGTCGCATCTCGATCCGGAACTTGTGATCGCCATAGCAGCTTTTTTGCTGCTGGTGATTTTCACCGGGTATCTTATCATCTATAACATTTTCCAGATCTCTGTTGCGGGGGATATCCGGTTTTACGGGCTTCTGAAAACCATTGGCACAACGCCCCGGCAGCTCAAACGCATCATTCGCCAGCAGGCACTTCTGCTTTGTCTGATCGGCATTCCGGCGGGGCTGCTGTTGGGCTATGGCATTGGCGCTGTTCTGGTGCCTGTTGTCTTGCGCTCCACCCAGTTGGATGCAGGCATCACCACCATCAGACTTCGCCTGTGATCTTTGTTGGCTCCGTGCTGTTTGCCCTGCTGACGGTGCTTTTGTCCTGCTCCAAGCCCGGGAAAATGGCAGCCAGGGTTTCTCCGGTGGAGGCTACCAAATATACAGATGCGATGCAGACCAAGAAAAAACAGCGCAGCACCCGGGGAGCGAAGCTCCATCAGATGGCCTTTGCCAATCTGGGACGAAACAAAAAAAAGACGGTGCTGGTGGTGGTGTCTCTGGCACTGTCGGTGACGCTGTTCAATGCACTGTGTGCCTTTGTGGGCGGCTTCAGCATGGAGAAGTATGTATCCTTCATGACCTGCGCCGATTTTATCGTCAGCACGCCCGACTATTTCCGTTACAACCCGGCAGATGAATTCATCACGCCGGAACAGATCGAAGAGATCGCAGCAAACACAAAGTCCAGTCTTTCCGGCACGGGATATGCTGTGCGAAAACCCGTATATCTTTGGATGACGGAGGATGCTCTGCGGCAGGACTATGCAAGGTACGAAAGTGCTGAGCAGTTGGACAGCCATATGAGCCGTCTGGAGCACCGGGGCAATATGGTGATGGGAGATACCAGAATCGAGGCTCTGGATAACAGTCTGTTTGACAAGCTGCAAGTGCTCGACGGAGATATTTCTCCTATGCTGGAGCCAAACAATAACGCTATTGCCATTGCGGTTTCTTTGGATGATTACGGCAATCTGCTCAATCCTGAATACTACCCAAGGTGGGGGACACGATTACCGCTACCTATGCGGATGATGTGAAATATATCGACAGCCGCACCGGGGAACTCCGCACCGAAGATACACCGGAGGAGTACTTTCAGGCAAAATTGTATGGAGCCAGAGATGTAGAGTACACGGTCTGCGCCTTGGTAGAACTTCCGAATTCCATGAGTTATCGTTATGGTGGTATTGGATATGACGCAGTTTTGTCTGTGGACACCGCACAGAGGGACAGCGGTGGTGCGGCCATTCCGATGCTCTACCTGTTCGACACAGCGGACGAAGCGGACGAGGCCGAAGCAGAGCAATATCTATCGAAGCTCACGGCCGGTGAGTTTTCGCCCCTGATGTATGAAAGCAAGG
>ENA-OQIO01000441-OQIO01000441.1-human-gut-metagenome-genome-assembly--contig:-NODE-441-length-22718-cov-7.627949_pt1 | contig 22718 bp, 24 predicted proteins | sample MGYA00242573_ERZ504737 | MGnify/ENA primary metagenome ERZ504737 (study PRJEB26092, sample SAMD00036203) | human gut metagenome | host: Homo sapiens | study: EMG produced TPA metagenomics assembly of...
GTCGCGAGTTCCGCACGCAAAGGAAAGCACTTAATGTGCTTTCCGTCTTGCGCAGGACTGTAGAGCAGCAAACTTAACCCGCGCCAGCCGGCCCCGGAGACCCTCCCTGTCGTCACTGTGTTCAGCCAGTTTTGCGGGCGTGCGCCGCTGCGCGGCTAGCCGCGTGCTCCTCGGTGGGGTTGGTCTGATTATTCTTGTTGAAACTCGGCCTTTGGCTCATAAAAAACGGGAGATGCGGTTTTACATCCCCCGTTTTTGTTGCGGTTAGTCTAAGTCAATAAACTTGGTGCTTATAACATGGCCGTCTTTTACGAGCATTCTGGCCATGGTGGGGCCTCGGGTGCCTCTTGGATAGCTGGCGCTGCCTGGGTTGAGGACCAGGCAGCGACCCACTTGGGCTTCTTTGGTTACGTGGGTGTGACCGTTGATGCTACGTCCACGGATCCCACCGGAAGGTCTTCACGGTAGTGGGCCACGGCGAACTTGAGGCCTTCGTAGGTAAAGAGCGCCAAGCGGTCCACGTCGGGGCCGTAGTCGCGGTAGTAGTCGTTATTACCCAGCACCGCTCGCACGGGGGCAATGGTGCGCAGGTGCTCGTAGTCCATCTCCGACGTAAGGTCACCGGCGTGGATAATCAGATCCGCACCCTTAAGCTCGTCCAAGAGCGCAGGCGAAAGATAGCCGTGGGTGTCCGAGATAATGTCGATACGCTTGGCGCTTGCACTGTTCATGGGATCCCTTCCGCAAAAAGATTTGGTGCATTCATGCAAAAAGCCCCACGGCTCCGCAGACGATTTTGGTCTACAGGGCTGCGGGGCCGGTGTACTAGAGGCTCAGGGCCTTTTTGAGCGGTACGACGCGACGGCGCGAAACCGGTACGCGTTCGTCGACGCCCGTAATGCCCAGCTGGATAGCGCCCGAGGGAACCGTCTCGACGTCGGTGACACACGCCAAGTTGACGATATAGCGGCGGTGAACGCGGAAGAAACCAAAGTCGCAGAGCTTGGCCTCGAACTGTGCCAGCGAGGTCGTGGACAAAAAGCGGTCATCGACCGTATAAATACAGGAGTAATCGTCCTTGGCCATAATAAAGCGAATGTCGTCCACGGGGATGAGGACCTTGCGGCCGCCCTTTTCCACCGGGATGCGCTCGATGGTCACCTTGCTGTCCGTGACAGGCTTGGCGCGTTGCATAACCTTATCGATCGCTCGATCCAGGCGAGCCTCCTCGACCGGCTTCATCAGATAGTCGACGGCATCCACATCAAACGCCTCGACCGCATGATCGCTGTACGCGGTTACGAATACGATCGCCGGCGGATTCTTGAGCTTATGCAGTGCCTCGGCAAGTTGCAGACCCGAAGCGCCAGGCATCGAGATATCGAGGAACACAACATCGACGCGGCTCTCCATAAGCATCTCGATAGCGGAGCGAACGCTCGACGCTTCTGTGATCGTGCCGATCTTGCCCGTCTGCTCGAGCAAGAAGCGAAGTTCCGAACGGGCCGGGGCTCATCATCCACAATCATCGCACGCAGCATAGGGATAAAACCTTTCGTCAACTAACTACGTCGGGCATCCGCCAACTAGCGTTAAACCCGTAACCTATCATTCTACTCTTGAATGTCGAAGATGCTCTCCGACAAATCGAGATGCAGGAGCACTTTAGCGCCCTTGCCCGGGGCCGATTCGACGCGTGTATAAGAGTGCGGTCCATAAAAGCGATGGATGCGCTCCGAAATATTGTGCATGGCCACACCGGCGCCGCCACCCTGCGGGGAGCTGGCGTCGGGACGGGCGGAGCGTTCGTCAAACAGTCTGGCAGCGGTGCTTCGTCCATGCCCACGCCGTTATCGGCGACCACAATCAAAATCGCATCTTCGCCATCCCTGTGGACCGACACGTCGATCCTCAGTGCATCGTCGTCGCCCATACCATGGCGCACGGCATTCTCGACGATTGGCTGGATTACAAATGCCGGCACCAGCGTGTCCTCGACATCCTCGGACACGTCGAAGGTCGCCAGCACGCGATCCTCGCCAAAGCGCGCCTTCTCAAACGTCAGGTAGCGCTTGGTCTGCGCGACTCGCGCGACACGGGAATGAGCGAGCCCGAATTGTCGAGTGTGGCGCGATAGAACGAGGAGAACTCGCGCAGCAGCTCGCGGGCGCGCAGCGGATCGGTACGCGTAAACGACGCGATGGTGTTGAGCGTGTTGAACAGAAAATGCGGATTGATCTGCGCCTGCAGGGCACGCACCTCGGCACGGGCCGTGAGCTCCTTTTGCACCTCGAGCTCGTGGATGGCGAGCTGCGTGGACAGGATCTCGGCAAAACCCGAGGCGAGCGCGTACTGGGTGCGGTCGACGGCACGCGGAGTCTTGTAGTAGAACTTGAGCGTACCGACGGTGCGGTCGCCCACCTTGATAGGAGCGATGATACCAGCAGGAACATGGTTGTGCGAGCCATCCGAACCCACCACGTCCACCACACGGTTGAACGACTGGACGATACCGTGCTCGATGACGTAGCGCGTGGCAAGTGTGTGGATGGGCGAATCGGGCAGCAGCTTTTCCTCAAACTCGCCCGCGCAGGCCAGCACGTTGCTCTCGTCGGTGATGGCAACCGTCATGGCACGCGTCTCGGGCAAAATGCGCTGGCACACCAGACGCGCCGACTCCTGCGTCAGACCGCCTTTAATGTCCTCGAGCATGGCAGAGGCCACCGAGAGTGTCTCTTCGGTGTACTGCGAACGCACCGAATCGGGATTGAGCGTCAAATAGATAAAAATGCACAGAAAGATGCACAGCAGTGCGCAGGCGACCACGGTCGCGATCGGCTCAATTCCAGTCGCCAGGGCAAAAATAAAGTACACCAGCACGCAAATGGCGCAGACAACGGCGATCACGCGAAAGATAGATATTGAGTTATCGCGCTGGGCGCGGCGATCGATCATTCAGTCCCCTCCAGGATGCTGGTCAGTTGTGCGTCGCGCCAGAGCCCGTCCATGATCTTGGGCCAGAAGCTCTGAAAACGCAGGTAGCTTGCGGCGTTTTGACGCGCGTAGGTCTTGGCCTCGTCAATACCGTGGCGCCAAACGCGTAGATACCCCTCGTGCTCGCGGGTAAACACGCTGCGGACCATGGCAGTCTTGCGCACACGGTCGTCGAGCTCGCGCGAAATCCACGGGCCCGGATAGGGCATGAGCGACGCGGCCGTGACGGGAACGAGCTCCTGCTGGTGCGCGGCAAATGTCAGCTTGGCACGCTCGTAGTACCAACGGTACACATCCTGCATAAAGCGCGGCGAGCGCTTCTCGGACTCGGGCGGCAGGTGACGAACGACCCACTCGTTGTCAAACCACACGTCGTAGCCAAACATGCGCATGTTAAAGAGGTAATCTAGGTCCTCGCCTCGGGTGATAAACGGGTCAAACGCCACACGGGTAAAGGCGCGGGCATGAAGCGCCACAAGGCCGCCGCACACGTAGTTTGAACGCGAAATACGGGTGCCCGAGAGCGCCTTTTTCATCCAGCGATTAAACTCGATGCGTTTGGTCCACCAACGATGGCAGATGCCTACCTTGTCTGTGGGCGCCAACGGCGATCCGTCGCGATCGTAAAAGTAACCGCTCTTGACCAAAATCGGCAGGCCTTGACGCGTCTGCTGACCCAGAGCATAGGTCGCGCGCTTCATAAAGTCGGCATCGATAACGGTCTCGTCGTCATCCAAAAAGACAACGGCATCGTGACCGAGCACCGCAGCGCAGGCAAGCCCCATATTGCGGATGGCGCCGTATCCGCGCAGGCTCACGCACTCGCCCGAGCCCTTGGGAGCAATCTGCGCCACACGATCGGCGATATGCGATGCCTGGGTGTTGGTAACTACGGTGACTTTGAGCGTAGGGTGCGCGTCGACGATTTCGCGCACGCGCTTCGACACATCAGCCGTGGCCGAGATGGGACAGACCACCAAAAGGATAATCCTCGGAATGTCGCGCACCTGCTCGAGCGAAGCAAGACAGCGGTCGAGTTCGGGGTTGGCGTCGTTGAGCTTCGTCGAGTGGTCATAGACGCCGGGAGCGTTTGCACGGGCATCATCGCCCGCCCAGTATGTTGGAATCACAACCGTGGCGTTCATGCTTCCCTCCCTGCAACACAAAAACGGGGCGCCGCCAAACACAGGCGACGCCCCCGCGACCTAGCTGATTCCATCATACCCACTTGGGCAAATCATTGCTCGCAAGTCGCAATGTTTATTGCGGATAACCCCAAAAGAGTGCCGTGGACAGGCACAATAGCCGCTCGCTCCTATGCGGCATGCTCTGCCGCCCGAGTCATGCGGGACAGGCGGACCAGCAGCATAAAGCCAACGATCAGCAGCACGCCAATGGAAAGGACGCCCAGCGACGGGTTACCGGTCAGCGAGGTGACGACCGACACCAGGAAGGTGCCCATGACGCTTGCGTAACGACCAAAGATGTCAAAGAAGCCGTAGTACTCGTTGGACTTTTCCTTGGGGATAATGCGGCCAAAGTAGCTACGGCTGAGCGCTTGCACGCCGCCCTGGAACAGGCCGACCATAATGGCAAGCACCCAGAATTCGAAGGCGGTCTTTAGGAAGAATGCGGCGAACAGCACAATGCCCATGTAGGCGGCGACGGCCACCAGGATCATGTTGAGCGTGCCCACGCGTCCGGCGAGCTTGCCGTAGATGATGGCAGACGGAAAGGCCACAAACTGCGTAACGAGCAGCGCCAGCACCAGCTGGGTCGAGTCGATGCCCAAAGCCGATCCGTAGCTGGTAGCCATGGAAATGACCGTGTGGACGCCATCGATATAGAAGAAGAACGCGATCATGTAGACCAGCACGGTCTTGTTGTGGGCGATCTCGCGCATGGTGTGTCCGACCTCGGAGAACACACCGCCCACGATGTGGCCGATGGTGTCCTCGGGACCGCGCTCGCGACCGTACTGTTGCTTATAGGTGCGAATGAGCGGCAGGGTAAAGATGAGCCACCAAGCACCAGTGATGATAAACGACAGACGCGTTGCCAGCATGGTGGGGACGCCAAGAGCGGGGCCACCCATGATGAGCGCCAGGCAGATGATGAACGGCACGGTGGAACCGATGTAGCCCCAGGCATAGCCCGAGCTGGACACGGCGTCCATGCGCTCGTCGGTGGTAATGTCGGGCAGCATGGCGTCGTAGAACGTCATAGAAGAGTTAAGGCCGATGGTGCACAGCACGTACACGGTCAAAAATGCCATGGCGGACATTGGGATAGCCTGCGCCAGGCAAAGAACCAGGCCCGTGAGGAAGAAGCCCAAGAAGAACTTGATCTTGTGCCGGCGTAATCGGCAAGCGCGCCCAGAATGGGCATGAGCATGGCAATGACCAGCGAGGCGATCGTCTGAGCGTTGCCCCAAGCGACCACCAGGTCTGCCGAGGAAGCACCAGTATTGATGGCGTTAAAGTAGATGGGCACCACCGAGGTATTGAGCAACACGAGGGCCGAATTGCCCACATCGTACATAACCCAGTTACGCTCGAGCTTGGTGTATTTCATGGACAGGGCCCCTTCGTATTCGCCCGATATGCAGTTAGTTCATCGTACCCCAATTGCACAGAAGCGCTGGTAAGGATTCGGCAAAGGGGCACGCACGGGTCCTACTCCTCGCGGTCGAACTCCTCGTCGGCGTCGAGTACGCGGCCGCTATAGTTGATATGGCCGGTCACGGCATCCATGTCACCGGTCTCGATAAAGCGGGCAACGGTGAGCTCGTAATCGGTCAGCGCGCGCTCAAAGACCTCGGGGAAGCTCTCGGTCGAGACCTCATCGGTAAAGGGGTTCTTCCATGTCAGGTGGCCCAGGTTACCGGTGCGCTCGGGCAGCTCCGTCGTCACGCGATGAGCAAGGCCGTCGAGCAGCGAGTAGTCATGCACCAAACCCTCAACCAGGGCAATCGCGCGCGTCTTTACCGAGCCGGCCGGCTCAATGGTGCGATAGAGCATCTGCATGTCCGAGACGGCGCCGGCGTACTCCCCCGCCGGGATGTCGATACCGTACACGCGCCCGGCGATGTAGCTCATCAGCACGCCGGCCACACGGTTGATGCGGTCGGTGGTGACGATCTCGCCCGCCGGCGGATAATCCTCGACCGTGGCACCGTCGCGCTTGAGCTGTAGCATCAGCACGTCCAGATCGCTTTCGAGCACGGCGTGAACTTGGCTGCCCGAAGCCTCGAGCTCGGGATCGGAATCTACAATGCCAAACTGCTGCTCGTAGACAAAGGGGTGGGCATTGCGGTCGAGTACATAGTGAGACAGCAGGCCCAGCGCAAAGGCGCGGCCCAGATTGGCGTCGCGCGGCTGCAGGTGCGACACGCCGTCGCGCAGGCACGCGAACTGGCGAGACATGCGCGACCGATGCATGACCTGCGCCAGCAGCGTGCAGTCGGAAACACGCGGTGTCAGAATGTGAAAGAAAAACGGGTCGGGGCCTTGGTTGCCCAAGATAAAGGCAATGCGCTCTTCATCGGACGTGATGACGCCCTGCGGAAGACGGTCGATGCTTTCCTCGCCAAACAGATGATGGGTGATAAGCGCGGGCATAATGATCCTTTCGATTTCATTCGATGCCACCCATTATGCCCACTGCGCGCCCATGCCAAACCCGCGGTGGTAAACGACGGCACGCAGGCCTCTTACGCAAGTCCCAGGTGCGACTTGACCTCGGCGGCACGACGACGGGACACCGGCACCGTCGAGGTTACGCGATCGAGCCTGAGCTCCATAAGACCCGTGGAACCGATCTCGACATTATGCACGTCTTCCAAATTGACCAGATAGCTGCGATGAACGCGAATAAAGCCCTCGGAGCCCAAGCGACGTTCGAGCGAAGAGATCGACTCATTGATCAGATATGTTCCCTCGGCGCAGACGGCGTTGCAAAAATCGGCACGCGCCTCAAAGTAGCAGACATCCGCCACGGGGATAAACACCCTTTTGCCCCCACGATCCACCGTCAGGCGCAAAGGCTGGCGCGGAGCATGGACGACACGGCGAGCGCCCAGGGCAGTCTCTATCTTGTCGAGTGCCTTTGACAAGCGGGCATCCTCGACCGGTTTGACGATGTAATCGACAGCATCGAGGTTATAGGCATCGGCCGCATACTCGGCAAATGCCGTCACAAACACCACGACCGGCGGCGTTTTTAGGTTCTGCAGCGTCTCGGCAAGCTCGATTCCCGAGCGGCCGGGCATCGTGATATCCAAAAACAGCACGTCGGGCTTGTTCGACAGAATCGACTCCACGGCCTCGGTGACATTGCCCGCCTCGGCAATCTGTCCCACACGTGCATCCTTTTCCAGCAGATAACGTAGCTCAGCCCTAATAGGAGGCTCGTCATCAACCACCAAGATGTTCCATCCCTCGGACATATGCGCTTCCCCTCTTTTTTCTCTCAATCCAACCGCGCGCTACACCTTCATCGGCGCCGCTCATGCGGCTCGCCGTTCAGCTCGACGATGACCTGCGTTCCCACGCCCTCCTGGGACTTCACGCGCATGCCAGAATCTTCTCCGTAAAAGAAATGGATGCGCTGAAGCACGTTGAAGAGCGCCAGGCCGCAGCCTCGCTTGATGGAGCCGTCGGCGGTAATGCTCTCGGGCTCCTCTCGGCGATGCTGCTCAAACAGGTGCGCGCAGACTTCTTCGCTCATACCGATGCCGTCATCTTCGACGATGATCTCCAGACCGTCATCGGCCTCAAAAGCCCTAACACGAATAGAAAGCGGCTCGGTCTCGCGCTGCGCATGCTTGATGCAGTTTTCGAGCAGCGGCTGCAAGATAAACGGCGGCACCATGCTGTCGCGCACCTCAAAGTCGATATCGACCGAGACGCGCAGACGGCCGTCGCCATACCGGGCCTGCATAAGATTGATATAACGAGTGCCCAGTTCCACCTCGTGCTCGAGTGTGGTGAGCGTATCGGAGTCAGAAAGCGTCTGACGATAGTAATTGGAAAAGTCGATCAGCAGCGATCGCGCCTTGTCGGGCTCGGTTCGCACGAGCGACACGATCGTGCTGATGGTATTGAACAGAAAATGCGGGTCAACCTGCGACTGCAGGGCGCGCAGCTCCACGCGGGCCGTAAGCTCGTCCTGGCGCTCGAGCTCAAAGCTCGCAAGCTGCGTGGAAATGAGGTCGGCAAAGCCCGAGGCAAGCGCCGTCTGGCGCATATCGATGCTGCTCAGACGGGGATAATACAGCTCGAGCGTGCCCACGCAATGCCCGCGCACGGTGAGCGGTGCGACGATACCGGCGCGCAGGCGCGGAAAGTAGCCACCCGTCTCAGTCGAGGCATCGCGCGAAAATACGCTTTGCTCACCGCTGTTGATCACGTTGAGCGTAGTCCGCAGCACAACCGGAGTGCCCGCGGGGCATTTTGCCGAGTCCTCGCCCCAGCTCGCCAGCACCTGCTTGCCGTCGGTAAAGCAGATGGCCGAGGCAATGGTCTCGGAAAGGATGATTTTGGAAGCGCCCAGGGCCGCTTCGGGCGTAAGGCCTCGCGACGTATAGGCGAATATTTTCGATGCGATGGCGAGTGTGCGGTCGGTAGCGCTCGACGTGAGGTCGTCGGGGACCACAAAGACGTACGAGAAGAAGAAGCACAGCATGACCAAGCCGGCAATGACGACAACGGCCGGAACGGGATTGGGATTATCGGTCAAATCCCAGATAAGCAACAGGATAAGCGCCGGAACGACAAAACCGAGCAAGATGGCCTGAACCACATGCTGAGCGGTACGAAAGACCTTGGTAGAGTTGTAGCTCTTGCCCAGAATCAGCCTATTGAGATCCACCGTCATCCCCTTCTTACTGACGCACCCCATAGCAATAAAGAGGGCCGCAAGCGACCCTCTCCATTGCATTATGCAATCAAATACTGTGTTTTACATCAAGCCATCGATGAACGGTAGCTTAGGCGCTGTACTTGTTTGCCTCGCCGAAGGTGCCGGCCTCGACAATCCAGCCGTCCTTCATGATGACGTCCATGTTGTCGGTGTTGAGCACGTGGATGTCGGCGGCGACGTCACCGTTGACGACCAGCAGGTCGGCGCACTTGCCGGCCTCGATGGAACCGGTCTCGTCCTCGATGTGGCACATCTTGGCACCGTTAAGGGTGGCACAGGTGATGGTCTCGACCGGGGTGAAGCCGATCTTGTCGACGAACTCGTACATCTCCTCGATGGAGCAGGTGCGTACGGGGTGACGAAGGAGAAGGAGTCGGAGCCGATCGTCATGACGACGCCGCGCTTCTTGGCCTCGCGCAGGCAGTCGTAGTTGCGCTGCAGCTCCTTCTCGACCAGGGTGCCCTCGTACTTGTCGTGCAGCTCGGGGACGTAGACGGGCGGATAGGTGGCGTACCAAGTGGGCAGGAAGGCGATCGTCGGGGTGAAGAAGGTGCCCTGCTCGGCCATGAGGTCCATGGTGCGCTCATCGATATCGAAGCCGTGGATCAGCTGCTCGCAACCAAAGCGGACGGAATCGTAGGCAGCGGCGTGGTTGTTGTAGCAGTGGCTCCACACGGGGATGCCGACCATCTTGGCCTCTTCGACCACGGCCTGAATCTCCTCGGAGCAGTAGTGCTGGTCGCGGCCGGAGTCCCAGCGCCAGATGCCGCCACCGGTAGCCAGATCTTGATGGCATCGGGGTTCTCGCGCAGGCGACGACGGACGGCCTTGCGCAGATCCCAGGGACCGTCGACCTGATCGCCCCAGGGATGGGATTCCTTGTTGAGCTCCTGGCTGCAGTGGTGGGAGTCACCGTGGCCGGCAACGCGGCAGAAGCCAAGGCCGGTGGCCAGAACGCGCGGGCCCTTGAAGACGCCCTTGTCGATGCAGTCACGGATCTGGATGCCAAAGCGGCCGATCTCGCAGACGGTGGTGAGACCGTGGGTGAGGCAGTCGTAGGCCTGCTTGACGGCGACGGCCTGCTTCTCGAGGAGCGGCTGCATGACCCAGTCGGTGTCATCGTCGGTCAGGTTGCCCGAGAAGTGCAGGTGGGTGTCGATCAGACCGGGAAGGACGGTCTTGCCGGCGGCGTCGATAACCTCAACGCCCTCGGGAAGGTCCTGCATAGTGCCGGCGTACTCGATCTTGCCGTTGTCGTCGACGAGAACGAGGGAGTTCTCAACCGGCTCGGCACCGGTACCGTCGATGAGCTTGCCGCCAACGATTGCGTACTTAGTAGACATGGTTCCTCCTTATGGATCCATATTGTGGGCGAGGCCATGTTGGGTTAAGGCCTCACAAAGCTACCCAAGTGCTGCCGGGTTCGGTGCGCGGGAGAGAGGGTTCCGCGCACCCGATCCGCCCCGGCTCGGCGTTATTTTTTGCGGGAATTGGTGAAGGCCATGAGGGCCAGGCCAACAGCCAGCCAGCCGATCACGATGCTCCACTCCACCATGTTGAGGGAGGCGGGAGAGAACGGGATCACGAGCAGGCCAATGATGGTGCCGCAGGCAACGATAGCGAGGCTGATGCCAAACTTGCCGCCGGGCACCTCGTAGGGACGAGGCAGGTCGGGCTCGGTGAAGCGCATGCGCAGGCAAGCGAGGGCGACCATGCCGCAGGAGAAGATGAAGGCGAGAGCCGACACGTTGGTCAGAGGGATGAGCATGTTCTTGCCCAGGAACGGACCGACGACGGTGATGACGCCCAGAACGACGCAGGCGAGCTTGGGAGCGCCGGACTTGGGATCGACCTCGGCGAACTTCTCGGGCAGCTGGCCCTTGCGTCCCATGGCGAGCATGATGCGGCTCGTGGCGCCGTAGAAGGAGTTCATCGGGCCCATGGGTCCAAGCGTGGCGATGACGAGCATGGCCAGGTACAGGAGCATGTTGATGCCCTTGAGGCAGGCAAGCGCGGGAACCGGGCTCTTAACAAACTCATGCCAGTCGAGGATGGTGCCGAACGAGTAGATGCAGACCATGTAGAAGCCGCCGGCGGCCAGCAGGGCCAGGGAGATGATCTTACCGAACTTGTTCCAGTTGAGGCCCTCGGCTGCTTCCTCAGCCTGCTGAGGAATGGTGTCGAAGCCGGCGTAGAAGAACGGGGTCAGAACCAGGACCGAAACGATGCCTGCGAACAGGCTGGTGCCCTCGGTAGCAGGCTTGCCGCCGCCAGCACCGGTGACCTGGGAGAACACGGGCATGGCGTTGTCCGGCGAGCCGGTGAACAGCGAGACGCCCATGGCGAGCAGCATGCCGCAGAGCAGGGCCTTGGTCAGGAAGGCCTGCAGCTTGGCGGCCGAGCTGGCACCGCGGAAGTTGAGGAAGATGACGTAGGTTGCAAAGCCGAGTGCGATCAGCGTCGGGAACAGGTAAACGTCGGCGCCCAGGATGGTGTAGAGCTTGACGCGCGCAGCCACTCAAGCCGGGCAGGCTGCCGAACATCTCGGACACGAGAGTCGAGATGGCGATGGCCTCCCACGGGCACAGGATGCCGTTGCCCAGGGCCAGGAGCCAGCCGGTGATGTAGCTCATCGTACGGCCAAAGCTACGATCGACATACTCGACGATGCCGCCCGAAATGGGGATAGCAGCCGTGAGCTCACCGAAAACAGCTCCGACGGGCACGAGGAAGATTGCGCCCAAGAGGAATGCGATCATAGCGGGAACGGGACCGCGCCCACGACCATCCAGTCGCCGACCTGCAGAACCCAGCCAGTTCCGATGATGGCACCGAAACCGATGGTGAAGAAGTTCCAGAGCGAGAGCGTTTTCTTCATGCCACCGTTACCCTCGACTGCAACTTCTGCGTTCTTGTCCGCCATTGTTCCCCTCCTTTCCTTTTTGACGCCCCTTGGCGTCACCCCTTGCGCGGCCTGTTTTGCCGCGCGCTTTTATTTCATGGCTTTAAGATACGGCCTTGGCACAGCAGCGCCGCTTGTGGCTCGACCGAAGGCAGAACTGCAAAACGAGCGGCACCGTTTTTGGGACGAACGGCGGGAGACGTCATTCGTCTTGGACGCTTTCATCTTGCCTGCTTTTGAATACCTGTTGCCGTGACGCTTGGCGCGCGGTGCGGCAACGTTCATACCATTTGTCAGGCTTTTGGCGCACATACCCATGTGTCGTGCATCTTTTTATGTAGGATAGACAAGTTACACATGAGGCAAGGTGATTCGAATGGCATACGGATACAATGACGGCGACCAACGGCCACAAAGCGTGCGCCTTGCCGGCCGCACCACGCCAACGCCCAGAAGCACCTCCGACAACGGCAACCCGCAGCGCCCCCAAGAGCAACTCGGGGCTTCTTCGCGGCAACAAAGCCGTACCGTGCAGCAGTCAGACCGCGTGAGCACGAGCGCACGCCAACGCCAGATCGACACATCGCAGCCGCGCCGCTACGATTGCTGTACGACCGACTACTACGTTAAGCGCTCCTTTTCGCGACCTCAGCGCAACCGCGGCAATTCCGCCCCTCGCCCCGCGTCGCACACCACAAGCCACGCACTTCCGGCCCGCCGCCTACGCCTTGCGCTTTGCTCCATTGCCGCCTGCCTCGTCTTTGTGTTTTTGGGATCCTGTATCTCGCACGGATCAGCCGGTCTTGAGCCCACTGCCGAGGACAAGCTGCTTAAAGCTCCCGTCGCGCCCGGTTACTCCTTTGCGTTCTCGACCCCACGCTCGCAATGGCAGGCCGGCACCATGCCCCACATCTACCAAATTGACCCCGCATGGTCGGAGCTGCCCTATGCCGGTGGCACTATTCGCGAAAACGCTTGCGGTCCCACTTGCCTCACCATGGTCTATATCTTTAAGACCGGCCACACCGATATGACGCCGGTCGATATGTGCGCCCTTTCCGAGGCGGGCAACTATGCCCCCACCGGCGCCACCGAATGGTCATTTATGACGCGCGGCGCATGGCAGCTGGGCCTTAACGGAACGGAGCTCCATATCGATCGCAGCTCCATCACCCAGGCGCTGCGCTCGGGTGCGCCCATCATCGCATCGGTTCGCCTCGGCACCTTTACCAGCGTTGGACACTATATCGTGCTCTACGGCATCGACGATGCCAACCAGATTGGCGTCTACGACCCCAACTCGGCCAGCCGCAGCGCCCGTCGCTGGGGCGTCGTAGAGGTCCTCAACGAAGTCGAAGCCATGTGGGCCTACTACTAGTCATTGGGCACTCATTGGGGACAGACTTAAATGAGTGGTCGTCGGGGACAGTCTTACGGACGCCGGCCGAGAGCAGACGAAAAGGGCCATCCCGAACTGCTTGGAACTGCCAGCACGGAAAGCGCATCCTGCTTTGGGGCCCAATAGCGGGGTGCGCTTTCCGTTAGCGGCCCGTTTGGGAAACTAGGGACCGCTTTTCGACAATAATCCGGGATGCATTTTCCGATTGAGGGCCTCAAGGGAAACCGCACCCCATGTTGGACGCTCATTCTGGGATGTGCTTTCCGCAGTTGATCGATGCGGCCTTTAAGGACTGTCCCAAGCTGCCGGCAGGAAAGGAACGTCCCCAAGTGCCGGGTTTCCGCAGCCTGCAATGCTCCTCATGAACAGCCGCCTCAATAACAAAAGCCCCCGCGGCCGAAGCGGACCGCGGGGGCAACAGACCTGCAAGAGTTAACTCAAGTCCTCGCCATTTGATGCAATGACCTTTTGGTACCAGCAGAAGCTGTCCTTTCGGTAGCGATCGAACGTGCCTTTGCCCATATCATCGGCATCAACATAAACAAAGCCATAGCGCTTCTTCATCTGCCCCTCGAGGCCGACACCAAATCGATACAGCCCCACGGCGTGTATCCCATCAGGTCAACACCGTCCTCGACAATTGCATCGCGCAGCGCAAGAATATGCCTTCGCAGGTAATCAATATGATACGCATCGTGGACTTTGCCGTCTTCCAGCGCATCGAGTCCGCCCACACCGTTCTCGGCGATAAAGAGCGGAAGATGGTAACGATCGTGGTAGCCGGCAAGCGTCACGCGCAAACCCAGCGCATCGATCTGCCACTTCCAGGCAGTCTCTTTATCCTTGAGGTACGGATTGCGCAACGTCGGGAACACGTTGCCCTCCGCCTTCTCGGCGATCACCTGATCATCGGCGCACACCAAGCGCGAGCAATAGTACGAGAACGAGATGAAGTCGACCGTATGCTCTGCCAGATACTCCGTATCGCCCGGCTCAAAGGGCACGTGAACACCCTCTTTCTCGAGTGCACGCAGCTTCCAAGCAGGATAGGCGCCCGCAGCCATCACGTCTGTGTAGAAGTAGCGGCCGCGGTCCTCCTCATACGCAAGCCATACGTCCTCGGGCGCACAACGGTACGGATAGGTCGCACCGGCAGCGACCATGCAACCCACCTTGTTTGCGGGATCGATCTTGTGCAGAATCTCGACAGCGCGAGCGCTCGCCATAAACATATGGTGCGAGAACGCCGCGGTCACGGCTGCACGGTCACGCTCATCCTCGAGCGTGACACCCGCGTTGAGATAGGACAGCGCCACGCTGTTGATCTCGTTGAACGTAAGCCAATAACGCACGAGGCCCTGGTACGCGCGTCCGACGGTCTCGACGTAGTGCGCATACCGCTCGATCATCTCTCGGCTTTGCCAGCCACCATAGCGCTCGACCAGAGCCAACGGATAGTCGTAGTGCGACAGCGTCACAAGCGGCTCGATTCCATGCTCGCGCAGCGCCTCGAATACCTGACGGTAAAACTCCAAGCCCTCGCCGTTGGGCTCGGTCTCCATCCCTGTGGGAAAAATACGGCTCCAGCAAATTGAAAGACGCAGGCACTTAAAGCCCATCTCGGCAAAGAGCTCGACATCCTCGTGCCAATGATGGAAGAAGTCGTTGCCCCAGCGGCATGGATACAGCCTGTCCGGATCGTCCACGGGCTTTTGCCTGCCAAACATTACATCCCAGCGGTCGGAACCCTGTGGGATCAGGTCGGAGTGCGACATGCCGCGGCCGCCCTCGTTCCAGCCCCCTTCGGCCTGGTTGGCGGCGAGGGCACCACCCCACAAAAAGCCCTCGGGCATACCGGCGGCAGACGTTCTGTCAAAGTAACTCATGCTACTCAGCATCCTCGGCAGAAGCTGCCGCGGCGTTCTCCTGCTCCTGAGCCAGGAGCTGGTTATCGTACACCTTAAAGAACGGGTACCAGACCACAGCCATGACCACGATCAAAACGATCGTAAACACCCAGATGCGCGGGTCGAGGCACTGGACAAAGCCTGAACGAAGATGGGGAACGTGCCGCTCACCAAGATGTAGAAGTTAGAGACAAGACCCAGTGAGACCGCACCCCAATACAGCAGGGCCGAGATCATGCCGCCTAGCACAAACGGAATCATGAGGATCGGGTTGAAGATGATGGGCGCGCCGAAGATCGCGGGCTCGGAGATACGGAAGAAGCTCGGCACGATCGATGCCCTGCCAAATGCCTTGAGCTGCTGCGACTTTGCCCTAAACGCGCAGAGCGCCACAAAAGAGAACGTATTACCCGTGCCGCCGATGAGGTTGATGGCCAACGACATGAGCACCGGGTGGAACTCAAGCGGCTGCCCGGCAGCATAGAGCGAGGCGTTGGCGGCAAAGGCGGCAAGCGAGACCGGGGCGGTGATGGGCATTACGATCATGTTGCCGTGGACGCCAAAGCACCAAAACAGCAGCGTCATGAAGCAGATAAGCAGTGCGCCGGGCACAGAGTCAACTGCGACGGAAAGCGGGGCAGCGAGCAGCTTCTCGATAACCGAGGGGATGGACAGCGCGGGATCGATCATCTGGATCAGCAGGTTGCCGCCAAAGAAGATGAGGATGTTGGCGAGCATAGGTACGATGGCGCCAAAGGTTTCGGACAAAAACGGCGGCACGCCATCGGGCATCTTGATGGTGATGCCCTTGGTCTGGCAGAAGCGCGTGACCTCGACGGAGACCAAGGCAACGATGATGGCGGTAAACAGGCCCTGCGCACCCAGATAGGTGCAGGGGACCGCCTGGAGCACGGACTCGTCAGCAAGCTGGTAGTAGGACGACGGCGCCGCGGCGATCAGGAACATCACCAGCGAGGTCATGCCGGCGTTAAGCTTGGGCATCTTGTAGGTGCCCGCCAGGTTATAGGCGATTGCGAACGTCACGATCACCGACAGTATGCCCATCGTCATATTGAAGGGGATGAGCAGCGTGAGCTTATTGGCCGTCGCAAAATCGAGCCAAGGGCCAAAGACGGACCAGAACCCGCCCTGCGCCACCAGGTCGGCCGTGACCGGCGGGTTGGCGAGGATCATAAAGACGGCAGATACCAAGATGAAGCTGATCGCGCTCATAAAGCCCTTTTGCATGGAGGCAAAGTGGCGCTCGGTGCCGCAGAAATTGGCGATAGGGGTCAGTTTTTCCTGAAGCAGGGTCATGAACTTCTCCATGGTTGCCTCCTAACCCAACAGCGACTGGGCGAGTGCCAGCACGTTGGCGGCGTTGCCCATGCCGTAGTCCTGTGCGGGGATGACCGCGGTCGGCTTACCGCTCCCCTGCTTGACGGTGTTGAGCTGGTAGGACACCTGCGGCCCCAAGAGCAGCACGTCATAATTGGCGCACGTCTCCTGATACTCGCCGATACCCACCGCATCGATATCGAGCTCGATGCCGTTTTGCTCCGCATATTTCTCGAGTTTCTTCATCAGAATGCTTGTAGACAGACCAGCTGCGCAAACAAGAAGGATCTTCATAAGGGATTCCCTTCGCATTGATTGGTTGGATAGTCACCGCACGCCGCTAGGCGTTCTTGGTTGCAGTGCACTCATACAGGCAGATCAGCTCCTGCACGAGCTCCTGAGCAAGCATGGAGCACATGAGGTGGTCCTGAGCATGGACCAGCAACACATCCACCGACAGATGCTCGCCCGCTGCCTCAGTCGAAAGCAGCTGCGTTTGGATGTGGTGAGCCTTGATTCCCGCATCCTTTGACTGCTTCATGAGTTTGGCGGCGGCGTCAAAATCCCCCGCTTTTGCCTTTTCAAGGGCTTCGAAGGCAAGGCTGCGTGCCTCTCCCGCTGCAGCGACCAGCTGAAACGAAACCATCTCGGTTCCCTGATCGTCCATAACGGTCTCCTCTCCCGTGATGTTTGGTTTGTACTTGAATATTCGAAACGCCTATCTCCCGCCCGCAATCCTCGAGGTTTATTGCAGGTAGACAGACAGGGTTATCGACAAAAGAAGTCTTAAGCCGTATGCGCTTGCACAAGCGCCATCAGCTCATGCCAGGACCGGCGCTCGCGTAGGCGCTCGACCCCCTGGCGGTCCATAAAGATCTCGGCGAGCAGTGAGCTCAAGATCCGCGCCTCATCGCCGCCCGACCGGGCAAACGACACCATAAAGACGATATCGACCTCATGGCCGTATTCGTCCCAAAGAATGGGATGTTCGAGCAGGCCCACGGTAACAAAGGCCTCGGCGCTCAAGGATGCATCCCATGGGGCATGGCTACCCCATTGCCAAACGAGGTGCACTCGCGCTCTCGCGCTCGGCGACCTCTTGGGCAAACTGGGCATCGACACGGCCGCTCTCGACGGCGCGCTCGGAGAGATATCGGAGAACGGCCTGCTTCGACGGCGCCTCAACGCGGTTGAAGAACAGGGCACGGCTAAAGAAAGAGCTTACGGAGTCCGATTGCGCAGTGTCGTCGCTCAGCACCTTGCGGATAGCGTTGACATCGCTCGTCTCCAAGAAGAAATCGGCCTCGCGGACGGGCACGGGCAACTTGACGTTGAGCGGCACCGTTGTGAACACGTAGTCGATGTGCGAAAAATCGAACGTTCCCACGCGGGCGACATCGCATGTCTCAATCGAATCGATATACATGCCAAACTGCTTGCGGTACTGGTGCTCGAGCATACGGGCGCTTCCCGCTCCCGAGGCGCACACGATCAGGATGCGCTTGCGACGCGGCTGGTCGGCTTGCTGCTCGAGGGCCAGGGCAAATGCCATGGCGATGTAGCCGAGCTCTTCATCAGAGGCTGGCTGCCAAAATGACGCTCGAGTACCTGCGAGGTGCCAGCTGCCATCGAATAGGCCAACGGAAACCTCGTCTTGATATCGGGCAGCATGGGGTTATCCATATGCATGTGATATTCAAGGCGATAGCCCAGAGGGCCGATATGCCGAGCAAGGTTCATGCGAAGTTCAAGATCGCCGCTAAAGTCAAACCTAAACTCATCGTTGACCGCACGTACCATCTCGGAAGCAATCTCCCACATCTCGTCCGAGATAACGGCAGAGCCCTTCTCGGGCACGCCCGTGCCCCTGCCGAGCAAATGGATTGCGATAAAGGCAACCTCTTCTCGGGGCATGCTCACGCCCAGGGCATCCTTGATGTTTGCGGCAATCTGGAAAGCCGCGGCGTATTCGCGCGTTCCCTCCAGTTTTTGAACGTCCGATTCTGCAGCTGGGACATAGCAGCCCTGCTCGATGCGGCCAAGAGCAATGTAAAGATGCATGATGAGATTGCGGGATGCCAGCGAGCTCACCGTGACGGGCGAGGCCGTCAGGGCATCGTCCACACATGCGGCGATGGCCCGCAGGCGCTCGGCGAGCTTTGCATCGTCGGTGTCGGGCAACACGGGCCTCACCAGCGAGGCCAGGCACAGGCGCCGTTGTGATCCCCGCCCGCAACGCGGATTCCGTAGCGTGGGCGCTTTTCGAGCGTTAAGTCAAATTGGGCGAGTTTCTGCTCTACCAGACGCATGTCATTGGACAGAGTCCGCGCCGAAACGTAGAGTAAATCCGCATACTCCTCAATCGTCACCCACTGGGACCGCATGAGGAGGTCGTTAAGAAGGAAGGACACACGGCCATCGCGCGTATCAGGAATGCCCGGATGGGCCAGAGCCACACCGTCTAGCAAGCGAGCAAGCTCATCTGCACGTGCAACATCGATACGATACTGCCCCTTGCTGCCAACGATGCGTGCAACCCCTGCAAGGCTGTCGTTTGCGCGATGGATATAGTTTCTCACGGCGCGCTCGCTTACCTCGAGACGCTTGGCAAGTACCGCGACAGCGACAGGCTGAGCGTCCTCGATCATATTTACAAGCTGCTTGACGCGAGCATCCATGTCCTCCTCCTTTCCCTGCGTCTAGTCTAACGCGGTAAAGAATGACACTCCACGTCGCGCTCGTTCCGCCAACTCGGAACAAGTTGCGGGGAGTCCAGCTGAGCTATGGAGAGCCTGGGGAGAGGGCCCGAAGGCAATGCGTCGGTGTGGGATGCGCCTTCCCAGCCATTGGGCAGTCATTGGGGACAGACTTAAATGAGTAGTCGTTGGGGACGTTCTTGTTTGACTAGTCGTTTAAGAACGTCCCCAATGACTATTAAGGACTGTCCCAAGCTGCCGGCAGGAAAGGACCGTCCCCAAGTGCCGGGTTTGTCCCCAATGACTAGGTGAATAGCAAAAGCCCCGCAGTCGGAGCGGACTGCGGGGCTCATGAAGAGAGGCTAGTTTGTGGGCGCTTTGCCTGGCGCCCACGGGAGAGGCGACGGAGCAGGGACTACTCGTGGATGCGGGTACCGGAGAGGCCGGCCATGGTCTCGGCGGCCTTGTCCAGGGCACCGATGATGCAGGTGCGGCCCTTGCGGGAGCGGGCGAACTTGATGGCGGCGCGGACCTTGGGCTCCATGGAACCCTTGCCGAACTGGCCCTCGTCGGCCAGGCGCTCGGCCTCGTCGGCGGTGATGTCCTCGAGCTCCTCCTGGTTGGGCTTGCCAAAGTTGATGGCGACATGCTCGACGGCGGTCAGCAGGAACAGGACGTCGGCGTCGCAGTCCTCGGCCAGCAGCTCGCCGCCCAGGTCCTTGTCGATGACGGCGGGAACGCCCTTGTAGCAGCCCTTGTTCTCGTAGTCGCGGACGACGGGGATGCCGCCGCCACCGCAGGCGATGACGATGAACTCGTTGTCGAGCAGGTTGAGGATGGAGTCGGCCTCGACGATCTTCTTGGGGTCGGGGGAAGCGACGACGCGACGCCAGCCGCGGCCGGAATCCTCGACGAAGACCTTGGAGGGATCCTCGGCCATGAACTCCTTGGCCTGCTCCTCGGTGTAGAAGGGGCCGATCGGCTTAGTCGGGTTCTTGAACGCGGGGTCGTCGGGGTCGCACTCGATCTGGGTGACGACGGTGGCGGCGTGCCAGCGCTTGTAGCGCTTGTGCATCTCGCGGCCAATGCCCTGCTGCAGGTGGTAGCCGATGTAGCCTGGGACATGGCGCCGCACTCGGGCAGCGGCATCTCGGGGGTGCCGATGGCGTCGTGGGCGGCGGCGAAGGCGTTCTGGATCATGCCGACCTGCGGGCCGTTGCCGTGGGTGATGATGATCTCGTTGCCCTGCTCGATGAGGCCGAGGAGAGCGTGGGCGGTGTTGCTCACGGCCTCGATCTGCTCGACGGGGTTGTTGCCGAGGGCGTTGCCGCCGAGGGCGACGACAATACGATCGGGCTTGCCAAGAGGCTTAGACATTGCTGGAATCCTTTCTGTAAAAGGCCTACAACCCATTAATAACCCGCGTCCGTGCGATACGCGAGTTTATTAAGGTTATATTCTCTTTATCGCTCATTTTATTCATTTTGAAAATAGCGGAACGGTGAACGGTCGTTTTTATCCGCTCAGCGTACAGAACCCCAGCTCAGATATATCTACGCCATTTACGTGCAACTTTATTTAAATGCAGCGAGGATTATGTCGGATTATGCAAACTACATCTCTGCTAAACACAAAACGGACAGCGCAATATCTTACTCGCACTATACGAGATTCTATGCACTTATAAGACGAGTATGCACCCCTGCAAAAACATGGGGCTTTTCATCCAGCATAAGGAATAACCCATCGCGCTTCACCCCGCGGCAAGCAACCGTGAGCGAGCTGCATTGCGGCAAAGTGTCCAAAAATTCAAAACAGGGATATTGCTTCTGCCCCCAAGGCGTGATACTTTAGCCGAGTACAGCACGGGCTGGGGCGACAGGCATCTGCCGTGAAGTTTGGATTCGGCGACCCCGTAGCTGTCTTCTCCTTTATCCGCCAGCGAGCCCCTTGAGCGACGGATTGAGGAGGTCCTTACGATGACAAAAATGCTCAAGATCACTCTGAATGACGAGACGTTTCTCGCCGACATGCTCTGGGACAAAGCGCCCGAGACGTGCAGGCTGTTCGAATCGTCCTGTCCGGTCGAGTCGCGCATCTTCTCGGCCAAGATTTGCGATACCGAGGTGACCTATCCCGTATCGGTCCCATCGCCAACTACGAGTACATCGAGAACCCCGTCTTTAACGAGCCGGCGGGTGCTGTGAGCTGGTACGGCGGTTGGTCTTCGATCTGCATCTTCTTTGATATTTGCGAGCCCTTTGGCACCTGCAACATGTTTGCCCGCATCTGCGAGGCCGACCGCGAGCGCTTTGCCGCCGCTTGCCGCAAGGTCTGGAACAACCAGGCATGTGCATCAAAAACGAAATCGTCGAGATCGAAGCGGAGGCCTAAACATGATGGATATCGACACCCTGCTTGCACTCGATCTTGCAGAGTACACCACTTCGCTTGAAGCCCTTGCCGACCAAATGATGCTCGAGGAGCCGCGCGATATCGACTATATGCGCCGCCGCAAGCTCGACACCGGCCGCGAATTCGCAGTATGGAACTTTACCGTCGGCTACTGCATGAACGCCGCCGACGTCCTTTCGCTCCTGCGCGCCCAAACAACCGAGAACGCCAACGGCGACACCGCCGACTTGGCCACCCTCAACAACAGCGCTGCGCGCCTGTGCGACTGGTTCTCGGGCGCCTTCGACGTCACCGGCAAGATGGACGACACGAGCGCCATCCTCGCCCGCAGCCGCGACCTCTACGCCCAGGTAGAGACTCACAAGCAGTTTGCCGCCCTCACCCGCGCCACCGAGCGCTATCTAGTCCAGCTTCAATTTTGGGTCGATCGCCAGATTCCCTGGCCGGCCATCAGCGACTTGGTCCACGGCTACCGCTTACGCACCGAATCCGGCGAGACAAGGTAAGCCGTACTAGTAGCATCAACAACATCCCATCGTGGGACCCAGAGGTGTAATCAGGGGGCTGGAGACGCAAATAACGGCGTCCCCGGCCTTTTCGCGTGGCACCGCGCCGGTTCGGTGGTTTTGAGACCTAAGCGAGTCTTTGCTATCTGCCAATTTTTGTATGATTGGGTCAGTCCTATCTGCCAATTTTGTACTTTTAGGGGCAATCCTATCTGCCAATTTTTGTCATTTAGGAGTTTTAATGCTGCCCCATAAGATCATTGATAGGCTTTTGAACTGGGAAAACAACTCCGATAAGGCGTTGTTTGTTGTCGGGTCTCCCCTCTATGCCCAAAGCCGCGAAACAGCGACCGGGACAAGGCACCCCACAGCCACGTCCTTCATTCAGCCCCACAATCCGAGGACGTAGTCGTAGCAGGATCTGAGGGCTAACTTTCGCGGACACTCCGCAGGACGAAAGAACCCCCCGCCGCACGTAGTGCGCAGCGGGGGTTCTTTCATGTCCGAGGACGTCCGCGAAGGTTAGCCCTCAGATCCTGCAGTGGGAGACCTAGCCTCGTTGTACACCGTCTTGAGCTTCAGCAGGTGCTGATAGCGGTCCATAGCGGCCTGCTCGTTCTCCTTGAAGAGCTCCTCGCG
>ENA-OQIO01000442-OQIO01000442.1-human-gut-metagenome-genome-assembly--contig:-NODE-442-length-22694-cov-3.833740_pt1 | contig 22694 bp, 34 predicted proteins | sample MGYA00242573_ERZ504737 | MGnify/ENA primary metagenome ERZ504737 (study PRJEB26092, sample SAMD00036203) | human gut metagenome | host: Homo sapiens | study: EMG produced TPA metagenomics assembly of...
CAAAGCCCTCGGCCTTGAGGTAGGCGTTCATCTTGTTGGCCGTGGTCCACCAGTAATCGTGGTTTCCCTTCATGATCAGCTTCTGGCCGGGAAGCTCCTGTAAAAACGCAAAATCCTGCGCGTATCGTTCAAGCGCATGGCCCAGCTGATATCCCCCGCCAGCACAACGGTGTCCTCGGGTTTGATCAGCTTGCGCCAGTTGCGCTCCAGCCGCTCCACATAGCCGTTCCACCCTGGAAAAACATCCATGGGTTTGGAAGCGCCCAGTGAAAGATGGGTATCGCCAAGCACATAAAGTGCCATTCATTTTTCTCCTGTTCTAAGTCCGGCAGGACAAGGTTTATTCCTGATAGCTCAGCGCCACCTGCGCGATCTGCTCCGGGTCGATGACGGTATTGAACCGCTCGGCCTTCTGCCGCAGGGCAGCAAGGCTTGCGGGTGCAGTGCGGCCGGTGGCTTCTTCCAGCTCCTGCATGGCTTCAAAGTCGTTCTGCGGGGCAGTGTGGCCCAGAGCCTCCAGCACGCTGCGGGGGAACTTGTAGGGGGAGGCGGTGGACAGCACCACCATAGGCACACCCTCGCGCTTGTGACGGCCCGCCACATGGAAGGCCACAGCGGTGTGGGTATCGCAGAGATAGCCATCCTGCTCATAGCGGGCACGGATCTCCCCTGCCACCTCTTCCTCGCTGCTCCAGCCGCAGTCAAAGCTTTCCTGAATGGCGGCCAGCGTCTCGGGCCGGACGGTATAGCTGCCGGTCTCAGACAGGCTCTTCATCAGGCCCGCCACCTCGCATCGCTGCCGGTGACGTGATAGAGCAGGCGCTCCAGATTGGAGGACACCAGAATATCCATGCTGGGAGAAGTGGTCTTGAAGAATTCCCGCTTGGCAGTGTAAGTGCCAGTGGTCAGGAAGTCGGTCAGGACGTTGTTCTCATTGGAAGCACAGATCAGTCGGCCCACCGGCAGGCCCATCTGTTTTGCATAGTAGCCCGCCAGAATATCGCCAAAATTGCCCGTAGGCACACAAAAATCCACCTTGTCGCCAAAGCGCACCTTCCTGCCTTGAGCAGCTGGGCGTAGGCGGCAAAGTAGTAAACGATCTGCGGCACCAGACGGCCCCAGTTGATGGAGTTTGCACTGGACAGGCGGATGTTCCGCTTTGCCAGCTCGGCAGCAATGGCCGGGTCGCCAAAGACCTTCTTCACGCCGGTCTGGGCATCATCGAAATTGCCGCGCACAGCGTAGACCGCCACATTTTCGCCTTCCTGGGTCACCATCTGCAGGCGCTGGATCTCACTGGTGCCGCCCGTGGGGAAGAACACCGCGATCTCCACACCCGGGATATCGTGGTAGCCATCCAGCGCGGCCTTGCCGGTATCGCCGCTGGTCGCCACCAGGATCAATGTTTTCTCAGTGCGGTCAAGATTTTTCTTTGCCTCCACCAGCAGCTTCGGCATCAGCTGCAGGGCGTAATCCTTGAAGCGTAGGTCGGGCCGTGCACAGTTCCAGAGAGTACACCTCATCCGAAACAGGGGCCAGATAGCCCGCCTTTCCGCCAAAGGCCGCACCATAGGTGCCTTGGCGGCCTCCTGCAGGAACTCCTGCGAATAATCGGTCAGATACTGCCCCACGATGCAGCAGCCATCTCGGGGTAATCCAGCGCACAGATCGCCTTGACATCCACCTGTGGGAAGCTCTGCGGAACAAACAGACCGCCCTCATCCGACAGGCCCTGTGCAATGGCCTGAGAGGCACTTACCACGCGGTTATGATCTCTAGTGCTGAAGAACTGCATTGTCGTCGCTCCTTTTTGCCAGCGGGGCCCGCATTGGCCCATGTTTGCGGCAGCGGCAAAAGCCGTTTTCTGCCTTTTCCCACCGATGCACCCCGCATTACGCGGTAAATGCACCCTTTATAATATGTACCATCCAGCGCCCGCTGTCAAGAGGGGTCACCTCGGCAACGTCAAAACGAACCGGTTCATCACTCTGTCCGGTCTGCTGGAGATAATATTCCGCGGTGCGGATGAGCCTGCGCTGCTTGGCAGGGGTCACGGCCGCAGCAGGTGCGGCCAGCGGGTCGGGGCTGCGGGTCTTGACCTCACAGAGCACCAGCGTGCCGTCCGGCTCCCGCAGGATGAGGTCGATCTCCCCCATCCGGGTGCGGTAGTTGTGGGCCACCAGCTCACATCCCTGCTTCTGGTAATACCGCGCGGCCACAGCCTCGCCGGTGCGGCCGGTCTCGGCCCGATCCATCACTTGCCCTCCGGCCAATAGCCCTGCTTTTTCAGGAAGCTGCGGCGGTAGAAGGGCTGGATCCCGTACTGCTCGATCAGTTCATAGTGGAGCTTGGTCGGGTAACCCTTGTGTTTTGCCAGCTGATACTGCGGGTACTGCTTGTCCAGCTCCATCATATAGCGGTCACGGCTGACCTTTGCCAGGATCGATGCCGCGCCGATGCTGGCGCTGGTGGCATCGCCCTTGACCACCGGCTGGGCGGGGATCTCCAGCGCAGCCGGGACACGGTTGCCATCCACCAGCACAAGATTCGGCACAATGTCCAGCCCTTCCGCAGCCTGCTTCATGCCGCTCATGGTTGCGTTCAGGATATTATCCCGGTCAATGATCTCCGGGCCTACAAAGATGATCTTATAGGCCAGCGCCTTGTCAAGGATCTCATCAAAGAGGGCTTCCCGTTTTTTCTCGGTCAGCTTCTTGGAGTCGTTGATGCCGTACACCGGCTTCTCCGGGTCAAGGATACAGGCCGCCACAACGACCGGGCCGCACAACGGGCCGCGGCCCGCTTCGTCCACACCGGCAAAAAAACCGTACTGCGCACGGATGGCGGCATCATACTCGTACAGAGGGGCAGAGATCTCCTCGTCAGAACGCCGTTTCATTCGTCGTCCTCCTCGGCAAAGTCTGCCAGATCATCCCGCTGGGGCGGCGCTCCAGAGAGATGCGGCCCCACTTGCAGGCACGGAACTCGTCCACCAGCATGATGGCGCAGCGCTCGGTGTTCACCTCGCCGCCGCGCACCAGCAGACCGCGCTTGCGGCCGATGGCCTCCAGCAGTTCGTAGGGCGGCAGAGCCAGCGTCTCTGCATCCAGCTTGTAGCGCTGGGCCACGAGGTCGGGATAATTGCGGCGCACCTCATCCAGCAGATTCATGCCAGTTCTTCCACATCCAGAATATCATCCTTGATGGAGCCGATGAAGGCCAGATTAGAAGCAATGGTCTTGGAATCAAACTTTTTCCAGAGCACGCCGGGCATATCCAGCAGGTCAAACTTTTCGGTGCTGACCACTGCTTGCCCTTGGTCACGCCGGGACGGTCGGCCGCTTGGCACGGGCAGAACCTGCAAAGGTGTTGATGAAGGTGGATTTGCCCACGTTGGGGATGCCGCAGAGCATCACCTGAGTTTTGGCACCACCCATACCACGGTTCTGGCGGCGCTCCAGCAGCGAGGCCAGCTCCTTTTCAATGGCGGTCTGCACCGCCTTGGCACCGCCCTTCTGCTTGGCGCTGATGGCCACGCAGCCTGCATCGGCGGCGCGGAAGTATCTAATCCACTCCTCTGTCACAGCAGGATCGGCCAGATCTGCCTTGTTCAGCACATAGAGCTTGGGTTTGCGGGCCGTAATGCGCTCCACCTCGGGGTTCAGGCTGGAAAGCGGGATGCGGGCATCCAGCAGCACCAGACTGGCATCCACATGCTGGATCTCCGTCTCCATCATCCGCAGGGTCTTGGTCATGTGGCCTGGGAACCATTGGATGTTATATTGATTTGCAAAGCGGGTATCGTTGTTCATTTTACCACCCCAAAATCCGAAAAGGGCAAAAAGCAGAGCAGCACTTTGCCCAGAATATCGCGTTCATCAATGCAGCCCACATAGGACGAGCGGCTGTCCAGCGAGGCGTTGCGGTTATCGCCCATCACAAACACCGTGCCCTCCGGCACCGTGTACGGGAACGTTACGTCATAGCCAAGATAGGTCGGTTCAGCGATATAGGCTTCCTGCAGCACTTCCCCGTTCACCGAGACCGTGCCCGCCTGATAATCAATGTTCACCACATCGCCGCCCTTGGCAATGACACGTTTGACCAGCGGCTTACCGTAGGCTGTGTAGCTGTCCACGATGACCACATCGCCCCGCTGGGGCTCGTAGCCTGCGCCCCAGACGATCAGCTTATCGCCGTTCTGCAAGGTGGGCACCATGGATTCGCCGTCCACCTGAATGATGCGGAAGAACAGCGAGAATACCAGCACCAGCACCAGCGCGGCGGAGATCAGCGCCTCGTACCACTCAAACACATTCTGTCCACGCACAGTTTCCTGTGTTGAAGCATGCTTTTCCATTTCCCGATGCACCTCACAATCTTGTCTGGCCCGGAATAAAGAAAAAAGGGACAACAAGTTGTCCCTTTTCTCCCGGTTTTACGCGGGGATCATCAAATATCGCTCTTGACCTTAGCAGCCTTGCCGGTACGACCACGCAGATAGAACAGCTTGGCGCGGCGAACCTTGCCCTTGCGGACAACGGTGACCTTCTCAACGAAGGGGCTGTTGATGGGGAAGACACGCTCAACGCCGACACCGTAGGAAACGCGGCGAACGGTAAAGGTCTCTGCAACGCCGCCGTGCTTCTTAGCAATGACGGTGCCCTCGAAAGCCTGGATACGCTCACGCTCGCCTTCCTTGATGCGAACATCAACGCGGACGGTATCGCCAACGTTGAACTGGGGCTTCTCAGCCTTGATGCTGCCTTCAGAAATAATCTTCAGTGCGTCCATTTTTGAATCCTCCATTTGTTTTTAGACGTTCATGCACGGCACCTTGCCGTCAGAGGACCGCCCGTTTAATGATATTGTCATTAACCCCGCTGTGGTATCAGCGGACACTAACGCCTTAATAGGATAGCACAAAACGCCCGTAAAATCAAGCGATTTGCCCAAAATAATCCCAAAAATTTTCTGTTCTGCCCAAAAGGCATTCTTTGCCCGAGAAATCAGGCAAAGAGCTGCCTGTCCGCCGTCAGGAAGCGCTTGCGCAGGATGCCTGCGCTGGCAGCAGGCAGACCAAACTTTTCTTCCAGAAAGCCGGTAAGCAGCGATGGATTCAGGTTCAGCTCCTGTGCGGCAGGCAGGCAGAGCTCCATGCAGACACGATCCCCTGCGGTGGTATATTCCACCTGCGGGATGTGATCCTTGAGCTCCACGATCTTTTTTGCCCTTTTTGCTGTGCTTTTCCACCGGGCGCTTTCCAGCGCGTTATACTGTTCCAGCACAGCCGCTGCCGCTGCCGGGTAGGTGATCTGGTAGCATGCAAAGGCGATGAGGTCAGCCTTCATCTGCACCGGGCCCACATGGGTGATGCGGATGCCGGTGGGCATGATGGCATTCAGCTCGGTCTGCCACTGGGCAAAATCCGGATTCTCAGCCTCGGTCTTGACATCCACGCACTCACACTCGCTCTCCTGCCCCAGCGAAAGCGGCAGGCAAAGGTCATGTAGATGTGGGGGTTGAAGCCCAGCGTGTGCCACACAGGCAGGCCGCTGCGCTTGAGCACCCGCTGCATCACCCGCTGCAGATCCAGCAGGGAGATGTAGGAGGCCTCATTCTTTTTCTCAAACGAGATTCTGACAGTAATCAAAGCAGGGACCTCCTAACAGATGATTGGCCCCGCAGCCATGGCAGGCGCGGTTGCAGGGCTGGGTGGTCTGGGCAGCAAGGGCCTTGTTGTACTCCCGCACCAGATATTCGTGGGTCACACCGTAGTCCATATGGCTCCACGGGGTCACCTCGTCCAGCCCAATGGGACGCTGGCAGTAGAACTTGGGATCAATGCCCAGATCCTCAAACACCTGCATCCAGGTATCATACTTGAAGCACTCTTCCCAACCGTCAAAGTAACAGCCCCGTTTGTAGCTTCCAGAATAACAGGAGCCAGACGGCGGTCACCCTTGGCGAACACGCCCTCCAGAAAACTGGTGGTGCTGTCGTGATAGTTCACCTTGATCTTGCGGCTGTGGACGCTTTCCAGCAGGTGCTTCTGCTTGGCCTGCAGGCTTTCCTCCGTGTCCATAGGCACGAACTGGAAAGGCGTGTGGGGCTTGGGCACAAAGCAGGCACAGCTGATGGTCACCTGCACACCCCTGCTTGGCGTGCCTGGGGTTGGAGTAATAGAGATCTACCACCTTCTGGGCGGTCTCGGCAATGCCCTCGATGTCCTCCATCGTCTCGGTAGGCAGACCCATCATAAAGTAGAGTTTGACCGAGGAATAGCCGTTGGCAAAGGCCAGTGAGCAGGTCTTTTCGATCTCGTCCCAGGTAACATTCTTGTTGATGACATCCCGCAGGCGCTGGGTACCGGCCTCGGCCGCAAAGGTCAGGCCGCTCTTGCGCACCTTGGTGGTCTTTTCGATCAGGCTCTGGGAGAAGTTGTCCATCCGCAGGGAGGGCAGAGAGAGGCTGACGTGTTCCTTGGGGGCCCACTCATTCAGATCATCCAGCAGTTCTTCCAGCTGGCCGTGGTCGGAGGTGGACAGGCTGGACAGGCTCAGCTCCTCGTAGCCGGTGTTGGCGCACAGATCCTGTGCCGCCTTATTCAGCAGGCTGGCATCCCGCTGGCGCATGGGGCGGTACAGGAAGCCCGCCTGACAGAACCGGCAGCCGCGCACACAGCCGCGCAGCACCTCAATGCTGGCACGATCCTGGATGGCACCCACCATGGGCACAACAAAGTTCGTTGGCGGGGCAAACTCGTTCAGATCCTTGATGATGGCCTTGGTGATGACCGCCGGGATGCCCGGCTCGTTGGGGGCAATGGCCTTGACCCGGCCGTCCTCAAAGTAGGTCACATCGTAGAAGGCGGGGATGTAGACCCCGGGGATCTTTGCAAAGCGGCGCAGCAGCTCCTTTTTGGAGACACCGCCCTCTTTCTTGGCGCGCTCGATCTCGGCGCAGATGGAAGGCAGCTGGTTCTCACCCTCACCCAGCTGGATAACATCAAAGAAATCCGCAATGGGCTCCGAGTTGCAGGCGCAGGGGCCGCCCGCCACGATCAGGGGCCAGTGCTCGTCGCGGTCCTTTGCGTAGAACGGAATGTGCGCCAGATCGAGCATGGCCAGAATGTTGGTATAGGAAAGCTCGTACTGCAGGGTAAAGCCCACCGCATCAAAATCGGTCAGGGGGTCCTTGCTCTCCATAGTGTACAGGGGCAGGTCCAGCCGCTCCATCTCAGCCTTCATATCCAGCCAGGGCATAAAGGCCCGCTCACACCACCAGTTCTCGTGGCTGTTGAGCAGCTCGTACAGGATCTTCTCACCGAGGAAGGACATTCCCACCTCGTAGGTATCCGGGAAGCAGAATGCAAACCGGACATCCACCTTTTCTTTGTCTTTATACACGCTGCCCGGTTCGCCGCCGGTGTAACGGCCCGGCTTCTGCACCCGGCCCAGCGCTTCTTTCAGCTTGGGATCAAACATCAAGTTCCTCCATTGACAGAACAGTTTTACTTCATTCGTTTTATTGTACCCGATTCTGCCGGGAAATGCAATCATTGTTTTGGAGCAGCGACCAGCCGCACGCCGCCAGCTGTGCCCCATCCAGCGGCGGGATGGGCAGGAGGTTGAAGGCCCCGGTCAGGAGGTTGGCCGCCAGAAAGGCACTGGCCCGGATGGTGGCCCGCTGTTCCAGCCGAAGCATCCAGAGCCCGGCCAGCACAAAATTCACCGCAGGGCCTGCCGCGGCAAGGAGAGCGGTCTGCCACAGGGTCATTTCCCTGCCCCGGGTGCGCATACAAAAGCCGGTAAGGGTGACTTCAATGACCGGAAACTGCCCAAACAGGGCAAGATATACCCCAATGTGCCCCCACTCATGCAGGAATGCCGCCAGCAGCCCCAGCCTCAGAAACCCGCTTGCATCGAAATAGAGCAGAACGTACAGCGCCCCGCAGAGCAGCAGTGGGTCCCGGAACACAAACGGCCCGTACCGGAACCGATGCCGCATCACGCAGGCTCAGTGCGGCAGAAGGATCACACCGGATGCCGCCTGTCAGAAATTCAAAGTGCAGGTGTGCCCCGGTGGCACGGCCCGTCTGTCCGGCAGTGCCCAGCCGCTGGCCTGCTGCAACCACCTCCCCGGCCCGGACATAGAGATATTGCATGTGGGCATAGAGCGTTTCCTGCCCGTCCCCATGGGTCAGCCGGACATAGTTGCCGTAAGCGGCTCCACGCCGGGCGGCGGTCACCACGCCGTCCAGTGCCGCAAGGACCGGTGTGCCCTCCGCGCAGGCAAGGTCCACGCCCCGGTGGAAGGCTTTTTCCCCGGTAAAGGGATCCTTCCGCCAGCCATAAGGGTCAGAGACACGCCACGCCGCCGTTTCCAGCGGGAAGCAGAGCGTCTGCCCCGGCTTTGCCTGTTTCAGGCTGGCTCTCGCCGGGACATTTTTGCCCGCACAGACCGGGAGCACCCTGCCCGCCAGCAGAATGATCAGCAGCACCGTCAGAGCCAGCACCGCCGCCCGTTGATATCGATTGTGTTTCCCTGCTCGTCCATGTTTTGCCTGCATCTTTTCGCCCTCCGTTCTGGAAAGTGTATGCAGAAGGAAGATCACTGAGAACCAGAACACCCCCTGGGAGATTTCCCAGAGGGTGCTCGTTCCGTATTTACCGGCGGAGCCAGTCATGGAGCCGCTGGAAGAGGCTGGAGTGGCCGTGCCGTTCCGCGCGATCAACATCGTGCGGAGCGGGTGCGCTCTGCACAGCCGGAGCAGGTGCTGCTTTCACCGTGGCAGGCTGTTTTGTTGGTTCTGCGGGCTGCTCCGCCACCTGAACCGGCTCCGGTCTCGTTACGGGCTCAGACGGCTGCTCCGGTGCCTTTGGCTCGGGCTGCTCCGGTTCTGCCGCAGAAGCGGTATCCCGGGCGAGCCAGTCATCCCGGAGCAGGTCGTACATGTCCATCTGGCCGTTGACAAGGGGCTCACCGGGGGCCGCTTTCACCTTCTGATAGCTGCCGTCTGCCCGCATCTCCCGGGCATTGACGTTATCCCGCAGCTGCAATTGGAGGATATCGCTCAGCTTCTGGATGAGGACAGGGTCCTCCACCCGGACACCCACCTCCACGCGCACTCGGTGTTGCGGGTGAGGAAATCGCCGGAGGCGATATAGATGCGGGTGGTCACGCCATCGTAGAAGCTGTAGATGCGGCCATGCTCAAGGTAGCGGCCCACCAGACTGCGGATATGCAGGTTCTCGGTCTTACCCGGTACCTCGGCGCGGACACAGCAGATACCGCGCACGATCATATCAATGCGGACCCCCGCACAGCTGGCTTCTTCGAGCTTCAGGATGATATCCCGATCCGAGATGGAGTTGTTTTTCAGGATCATGGATGCCGGGCGGCCCAGCTTGGCGGCATTGATGACCCGATCCATCTCGTCCAGCAGCACGCTCTTGAAGCGCAGAGGAGCCACCAGCATCTTCTCGGTGGTCTCCGTCAGCTTCTGCACGGCAAGGTTCTGGAACACGTTGGAGGCTTCCTCACCGATGCCAGATCTGCCGTGATGAACGAATAATCGGTATAGAGCTCACTGGTCTTTTCGTTGTAGTTGCCGGTGCCGATCTGGGTGATGTAGCTGTAGCCCTGCGGGCCCTTTTTCGTGATGAGGGTCAGCTTGGAGTGCACCTTGTAATCATCAAAGCCGTAGAGAATGGTACAGCCAGCCTCTTCCAGCTGCTTGGACCAGTCGATGTTATTCTGCTCGTCAAAGCGGGCACGCAGCTCCACCAGAGCCACCACTTCCTTGCCGTTTTCGGCGGCTTCGATCAGGGCCTGTATGATCTGGGACTCCCGCGCCATCCGGTAAAGGGTCATCTTAATGGAGATGACCTCCGGGTCCTGCGCGGCCTTTTTCAGCATCGCGATGAAGGGGCGGATGGACTGATACGGATAACTGAGCAGGACATCGTGCTTTTCCACCTCGGCGGCAAGGTCATAATCCTGGGGCGGCAGCATGGGCCGGGCCGAGGGATAGAACAGCTCGGGGTTTCCCTCGGCCTCCATTTTACCGGTGAGCTTGTAGAAGAAGCTCAGATCCAGCGGGCTCTTCTGGGCAAATACCCGCTTATGGCTCAGTTCCAATTTATCGCAGAGGAGACGCAGGATCTCCTGCGGGGCCGTGGGGGTCACCTGCAGGCGGACAGCGGCCAGCTTGCGGCGGCGCTTGAGCAGGTCGGCCATGATCTCGCGGTAATCGATATCATGGTCCATCATGCCCTCTTTTACATCAATGTCAGCGTTGCGGGTAACGCGGAACAGGCACTTTTCCTGGACGGCATCCTTGCCGAAGATGAGAGACGCATAATGCAGCACCAGTTCCTCTGTCAGGGCAAACTCGGTCTTGCCCTCCCGGCGCACCAGGATCAGCCGCTCCATCTGGCTGGAGATGGGGATCATGCCAAGGCTCTGGCCCTCTTTTTCCTTGAGCAGAGCGCCGAGGTAGATCTCCTTATTGCGCAGGAACGGGAACGGGTGGTGGTTGTCCACGATCTGCGGGCTGAGGATGGGGAACAGCTCGTTCTGGAAGTATTTTTTCCAGAAGCGCTCCTGCTCCTTATCCATCGCATCAAAGTTCACCTTTTTATAGCCGCAGGCATCCAGATTTTCCAGCGCTTTCTCGTAGTATTTATCGCAATCCTCCTGCAGATGGGCAACCTTGGGCATGATGGCGTTCAGCTGTTCCTCGGCCGTCATGTTGGTCTTGTTCTCACGCTTGTCCTTGTCTTTCTGACTGCGTGCAAGGTTTGCGCGCTCCTGCAGGGAGCCTACACGCACCATGAAAAATTCATCCAGATTGGAGCCATAAATGGCAAGGAATTTCACCTGCTCCGCCAGCGGGACATTCTTATCCTTGCCCAGCACCAGCACACGACGGTTAAAGTCCAGCCAGCTGAGTTCACGGTTGATGAAGATCGTATCCTCTTTCATAGTAGTTTACTCCCTTTTTCCCTGACCTGCGGCTTTCGCCGCAGCGCTTCAGCTCACATAAGCAAGCTCATCCCACTCATCCACCACTGCTTCCGTCAGGCCGGGCACGGCGGCGGCTTCTTCCACCGCGGCAAAGCGCCCATATTGCTCCCGGTATTCGATGATGGCCCGGGCGCGCTGTTCCCCCACCCCCGGCAGGGTGCAGAGAGCATCCTGCCCGGCGGTGTTCAGATCGACCCGCGCCAGTTGGATGAGCGGTGTTTCACTCCCGGCTGCACGGCCCGGCCCTGTCTGCCGCGGAACGGCAAACCCAAACGCCAGCGCGACGCATACCGCGCAAACAAGGGCCGCTGTCCACAGAAATCTCTGTTCTGTTTTTGTGAGACTGGCTTTCTTCATCCCATTGTACCCGACTTCTCTGAAAAAGAAAGCCCTCTGCGGAGAATTTGCAGAGAGCTTTACAATGATTTTACGCAGAAGTTTCCGCACGGCGCACCATGCCGTACAAAAGCTCTGCCGCCGCACCGGTATCGTGGTCGGTCAAGGTCATTCGGTTGGCAGCAAGGCGCAGTTCAGGCGCGGCATCCGCAGGCACAACGCTCTCCCCCGCCAGATGGACAAGGTCGAGCATCTGGGTGCAGCCGGCCAGCACCGTCAGCTGCTCGGCGGCATAGCCGGAGGAGGGCAGACGGCGTTGAGCATGGCACTGCCTGAGACAAGGCCCGGGGTAAGCACCAGCGTATCCGGTGCAAGGCGCTCCGCATGCAGGAAGGCTGCCGCGTCCCCCAGCGTCTTTTGCAGTGTGGCAGAAGGGGCATCTGCTTTTTGTCCTGATAGAACAGGATGCGCAGAACGTCCTCGCCCTTGACATCAGCGGCGTTGCTCAGCACAAAGGGAGTCCACTCCTGCTTGAGGTGGAACACCAGCCCTTCGCTCATCCGCACAGCGCGGGTGGAGCCATCGCGCATCTGCAGGGCAATGCCCACGCCGGACAGGGAGGGCAGCATCTTCAGGACAGACTCCTCCATCCCCTCAAAGCTGCACAGCGCTGTGCCGGAGCCCTCCGAAAAGTTGTAGGCCAGTGTGCCGCCGCAGACCAGTGCGGGCGCACTGAGCCGCACCCCGCCCAGCAGAGAGCGGACCGCCCGGGGCGAGCGCTGAGAGAAAACGGTCAGCCTGCCGCCCCTGCTGGCAAAAAGCTGCAGCACGTCCCGCTGGAGCTGGGGCAGATTGCCTGCGGCATCCAGCAGCAGGCTGTCCAGATCACAGAGACTAAGGTCTGGTCAATGGTCGTCTCTTTCATAGGGTATTTCCTCCTGTGCGCTGACGGAGCGTGGTCAAGAAGCGGATGAAGTAATCTGGCAGCTCAGAATCGAACCGCAGGTGTTCCCCCGTGATGGGTGAACAAACCCCAGCGTTTTTGCATGCAGGCACTGGCCATGCAGGTTGGTGATGCAGTTGTGGGGGCCATACACCGGGTCGCCCGCCACCGGGTGGTGAATGGAAGCCATGTGAACGCGGATCTGGTGGGTACGGCCCGTTTTCAGGCGGCACTCCAGCATCGTGAACTCGCCCAGCCGTTCCAACACCTTGTAGCCGGTATAGGCGTACTTTGTGTGAGGCTCACTGGCCGGATAGACCGCCATCTTCTTGCGGTCGGTCTTGCTGCGGCCCAGGTTGCTCTCCACAAAACCCTCATCCTGGGCAAAGCCGCCATAGACGATGGTATTGTAGGCCCGCTCCACGCTGTGCACCGCCATCTGCTGAGAAAGGCCGATATGGGTCGCATCGTCCTTTGCCACCACCAGCAGGCCGCTGGTATCCTTATCGATGCGGTGGACGATGCCGGGCCGGATCTCGCCGCCAATGCCGGAAAGGCTGCCCTTGCAGTGCCAGAGCAGAGCGTTGACCAGGGTGCCGTCCGGGTTGCCGGGAGCCGGGTGGACGACCATCCCTTTGGGCTTGTTGACCACCAGAAGGTGTGCATCCTCATAGATGATGTCCAGCGGGATCTCCTGCGGCACAGCTCGATGGGCTTTGCATCGGGGATCTCCAGCAGGATGATATCCCCTGCCTTGAGCTTCAGGCTCTTGGCCGGGGCCCTGCCGTTGCAGAGCACATGGCCCTCCGCCACAAGGCCCTGCAGGGCGCTGCGGGAAAGGCCGGTATCCTCGCCGCTCAGGAAGCGGTCGATGCGCTGGCCTGCACCCTCGGCTTCTACGATGTATTCACGCTGCTCCATGGCTTACTGCTCCTTCGGGCCCTTTTTCGTATCCTCGTGCAGCTCCTCCAGGAAAATGACCAGCACCCAGAGCGCCACACCAACACAGACACAGATATCTGCAAAATTGAACACTGCGAACCGCATGAACAGCAGGTTGATGTAATCCACCACCTCGCCGTTCAGCACACGGTCGATCAGGTTGCCGATGCCGCCGCCCAGCACCAGGATGAGCGCTGCCTGCTGCAGCCGGTTGTTCCGGCTGCGGAAGAACAGCCAATAAGCAACCAGCAGCAATGCTGCGCTGGTTGCAACGATCAAAAACAGCTGCTTGCCGCTGAGCAGGCTGAATGCCATGCCCTGGTTGAGCACGAACCGCAGCTCCACCACATGGGGGATCAGCGGCATTGCGCCCACCGGCTGCAAAGCGCTGACAGCCCAGAACTTGATGGCCTGATCGAGACCGACCAGCGCCGCAACGCACAGCAGATTGAAGATCACAAATGCCATAAAAATACTCCCAACGGCGGCACGCTGCCGCCTGTGTTCTGATACCAAAAAGCGGCGCTCCCTGCTCGAAAGGAGCGCCGCAGCGTTTAATTCAGGAAGACTTATGCTTCCACCACGCTTGCGCAGCGTGCGCAGAGGGTGGGATGCGCGGCATGGGTGCCGATGTCTGCGGAATACTTCCAGCAGCGCTCGCACTTTTCGCCGGTGGCATGTGCAGCAGCAACGCCCAGACCCTCAACAACGGAGGCAGAACCACCCTCGCCCTTGACCAGCTCCACATGGGAGACGATCATCAGTCAGCCAGCTCATCCATGGGAATGCTGTTCAGCAGGTCATAGACGGCATCATTGCAGTACAGGGTAACGGAAGCTTCCAGAGAAGCACCGATGGTCTTTTCTGCACGGGCCTGCTCCAGCACCTTCTTGACCTCGTCACGGACAGCAATGAGCTGTGCCCACTTGGCCTTGAAGGCATCGTCTGCAGCGTACTGTCCTGCCTTGGGCATTGCCTCGAACACAACGTACTTGTTCATGCCTTCGGTCTTGGGCAGGAAGTCCCAGATCTCCTGGCTGGTGAAGCAGAGGATGGGGGCAATGATCTTGTCCAGTGCGACCAGGATCTTGTACATGGTGGTCTGGGCAGCCTTGCGGCCCACACCGTTGGTGCAGTACAGGCGGTCCTTGGTCACATCCAGATAGAAGTTGGACATGGCAACAACGCAGAAGTTGTAGACGGCGTGATAGACCTTGTTGAAGTCATACACATCATAGCCTGCCTTGGCATTCACGATCAGGTCATCCAGAGCAGCCAGTGCCCAGCGGTCGATCTCCTGCAGCTGGTCATCTGCCACACAATCGGTGTTGGGATCAAAGCCATCCAGATTGCCCAGAATGAAGCGGGCGGTGTTGCGGATCTTGCGGTAAGCCTCGCTCAGCTGCTTGAAGATGTTCTTACCGGCGCGCACATCCACAGTGTAGTCGGAAGAAGCGACCCACAGGCGGATGATATCCGCACCGTAGTCCTTGATGATCTCGCTGGGCTCCACGCCGTTGCCGGCGCTCTTGTGCATCTGCTTGCCCTGCTCGTCCACGACCCAGCCGTGGCACAGAACGGACTTGTAAGGTGCACAGCCCTTGGCAGCCACGCTGGTCAGCAGGCTGGACTGGAACCAGCCGCGGAACTGGTCGCCGCCCTCCATATACATGTCGGCCGGGAAGTTCAGCTCCGGACGCTCCTCCAGCACGGCAGCATGGGTGGAACCGGAATCGAACCAGACATCCATGATATCGGTATCCTTGGTCCACTCGGAAGCGCCGCACTTCTCGCAGACTTCACCTGCGGGGATGATCTGCTCTGCCTCATACTTGTACCAGGCATCGGAGCCCTCCTTGCGGAACAGCTCGCTGACAGCCTTGATGGTGGCATCGGTGATGTGGTAAGCACCGCACTTCTTGCAGTAGAAAGCCGGGATGGGCACACCCCAGGTGCGCTGACGGCTGATGCACCAGTCGTTGCGGTCACGGACCATGCCTTCATGCGGTCGTGGCCCCAGTCAGGCATCCACTTCACGGTGTCGATGGCCTTGTAGACATCGTCACGGAACTTGGCAACAGAGCAGAACCACTGCTCGGTGGCACGGAAGATGATGGGGTTGTGGCAGCGCCAGCAGTGGGGGTACTGATGCTTGATGTGCACCTGGCCCATGATGGCACCGGCTTCGGTCAGGTCGGCCAGAATGGTCTTGTTGGCAGCCCAGACACGCTGACCTGCGTACTTACCGGCCAGCTCCGTCAGGCAGCCGCCGTCGTCCACGGGAACAGTGATGGGCACGTTGTACTTCTGAGAAACATTGAAGTCGTCCACGCCGTGGCCGCCTGCGGTGTGGACGCAGCCGGAACCGCTTTCCAGCGTGACATGGTCACCCAGGATGACGGCACCCTCCTTGCAGGTAGAGTGATGATAGCGCATCAGCTCGAACTCAGCGCCGGAGACAGGCTCGCCCACGATCTCGTAGTTCTCAATATGGCAGGCATCCATCACGCTCTTGACCAGCTCGGTGGCCATGATATGGTACTCCTCGCCGATCTTGACAAAGGAATACTCAAAGGCACCGTTCAGGCAGATGGCCTCGTTGGCGGGCAGGGTCCAGGTGGTGGTGGTCCAGATCACGAAGTAGGTCTTATCCATCGGGATGCCGTGCTTTGCCAGCACGCCGTTGGGGTCCTGAGAAACGTGGAAGCGGACGAAGATGGAATCGCAGTCGTCCTCGCCGTACTCGATTTCTGCCTCAGCCAGAGCGGTGCGGCAGTCGGGGCACCAGTACACGGGCTTCAGGCCCTTGTAGATGTAGCCCTTCTTGGCCATCTCGCCGAAGATCTCGATCTGGCGGGCCTCGAACTCAGGCTTCAGGGTCAGGTAGGGGTGCTCAAAGTCACCGATAACGCCCAGACGCTTGAACTGGTCGCTCATAATGTCGATATGCTCGGTGGCAAACTTTTCGCAGATCTGGCGCAGCTCCAGCTTGGAGATGTCCTTCTTTTTCTCGCCCAGAGAGGACAGAGCCTTCAGCTCAATGGGTAGGCCGTGGGTATCAAAGCCGGGCACATAGGGAGCCTGGAAGCCCTCCATGTTCTTGTCGCGGATGATGATATCTTGATGATCTTGTTCAGGGCGGTGCCCATGTGGATGTTGCCGTTTGCATACGGAGGGCCGTCGTGCAGGACAAACTTGGGCTTGCCGTCGTTATGCTTGATCAGGTTGTTGTACAGGTCGTTCTTCTCCCAATCCTCCAGCATGGCGGGCTCCTTCTTGGGCAGACCGGCACGCATCTCAAACAGAGTCTTGGGCAGATTCAGGGTACTGTCGTACTGAGACTTATTCTTAGCCAATGGTTACACACTCCTCTAATTTACTAAAACGCTTTGGGATCACTCGCTGAACTTCACGCCCTTAAAAGCGGCGTAGTCCGGCGCTGCAGCCTCATCCTCGGCGGCAGGGGCCGGGGGCGGGTCGAGCTTGAGCTGGCTCTCGTCCTGTGCCCAGAACTCCTCGCTGGTCTTTTCATCCGCAGGGGTCTCGTCCTCAGCATCCACATCCGCTGCAGCAGGCTGTGCCTCTGCGATCTCCTCGGTCACAGCGGCGGCAGTGGTCTCGGCAGCTGCCGCCTCGTCCTCGGCAGGAGCATCCTCAGCGGGCTCCTCCTTCTGGAACTCAGGCAGGCGACTCAGAGACTCAACATGGCTGCGGTACAGGTTCAGCACATCGGACTTGAAACGGGTCACTTCCAGCCGGACGCGGTCATACTCGCGCTCCTGGGCAAGCTTTTTCTCGTTTGCCTCGTTGATGATCTCATCCGCGCGGTCACTGGCTTTTTGCAGCAGCTCGTTGGCATCACGGATAATATCATCACCGCGCAGATTTGCGCGATGCAGGATCTCTTCCGACTTCTGGTTTGCTTCCCGGATGACATTCTCACCCATCCGCTGGGCATTGATCAGCGCGCTCTTGAGCATATCGCCGTCAGCCTCGTAGCTCTCCATTTCCTTGTGCAGACGCTGATTCTCGGCGGTCAGCTCAGCGATCTGGCGGCGCAGCTCCTCAGCCTGATCTTCATCCTGCTTCAGCTGCTCCTCTACTTTATCCAGGAAACGGTCCACCTCTTCGGTCCGGTAGCCGCGGATGTTCTTTTCAAACTGTGCAGCACGCACATCCTGCGGGGTCAGCATAGTGGTTTCCTCCCTTTTCATTCAATATTGAAAAAACTCGATGATCGATCGGTCTTTTTTGCTTTTTCCAGGCAGGGCCGTCAGGCCAAAGCGCCCCTTGCCGCGCACCGTGAATACATCACCCTCATACACCGGGGCGTGGGCGCTCTCTGCAGGCAGGTGGTTGATCTCCACCCGGCCCGCCGCGATCCACTCACACGCCTGCCCACGGCTGCAATGGAGCATGGCCGCAAGCACAGCGTCCAGCCGCAAAGAGGACACGGTGGCTGTCTGCGTTTTGCGCTCTGCCTGTGGGAATTCGGGTACCTCATCCAGCGAAAGCAGCGTGGTGGTGACCTCTGTCCGGCCCACCTGCAGCAGTTCCCGGCAGATGAGCTCCCCCGCCGTTTCCAGCGCAAAGACATAGGCAGTGCCCGGCGTATCGGCCGGGAGCACGATATCTCCCAGCGCTTCACGCCGCAGCTCCAGCCCCATCAGGCTGCCCAGATAATCCTTGTGGCCCGGCAGTGCCGCCCCGGAAAGGGTACGGCAGGTCAGCTTCACACAGCACAGCGGGCTTGCAGGGTAGCAGCCTCCGGCTCCAGGCAGAGCAGCTTCCGCTCTGCTCCGGGCCAGCCGCCCGCAAAGTGATGGTCGCTCTCCGGCACATCGGCACGGTTCAGCGCAGCACGGGCCAGATCCTGTTCCCTGTCGCTCAAAAAACCGGAGTAGCGGGCAATGCCGCGTCCCTCGGCCGCGCGGGCCAGATCTTCTACATGCCGCATCAAAAAGCGCTCTTCATCGGTGCGGGCGGGCACAAAGCCCCGCACTGCCCTGGGAGCAGGATCAATAGAACGCGCCATTGTTCTCCAGCTCGTCCAGCAGATCGCCCATAATGTCCACGTTGTACGGGGTAATGATGAAGGTGCTGTTGGCAACGCGCTTGATCTGGCCGTTGTTGGCATAAGCCACACCGGACAGGAAATCCACCAGACGGCGGGAAACTTCCTTGTTGGTAGACTCCAGATTCAGCACGACCGTGCGCTTGTTGTTCAGGTGGTCTGCAATGGTGCTGGCATCCTCAAAGCGCTCGGGCTTTACCAGAACGACCTTGAGCTGGGTGGTGGCGTGGATGTTGACCACCTTATTCTTCTTCTGGGTACCCTCCACCGGCTCTTCCTCTGCATCGTCCATGCCAACGCCGAGACCGCTGTTGTTGTTCACCATCTGGGGGCCGTCGTCGATGTACTGATCGTCGTAATCGTCCTCACCGCCAAAAAGGCCCTTTTTGAGACTATCCACGAAAGACATAGTATCTGCTCCTTTCATTCGGGCAGCCGCAGCTGCCTGGCGCCTTTTGCAAAAGAGATGCAAATAGCTTTTACTATTATCGGATTTTTTGCCGCAGATGTCAATAACTACAAAAGTTTTCCATCATACAAATTTTGTCCAGAGACAATAATCTCGTCATAAAGCCGAACCTGACTGACAGAACCAGCCGTTCCGCTGGGCAAAACGATGAGGTCATCACCGTCTGTGATCTGTGGATGGGCATCGTCCACAGGGTCGATGCGGCAGAAGCGGGCCAGGTTACCGTACTTCACGTACACACCGGGGATGTAGTTCTCACCCTGACCTTCTGCCTCGGAGCCATCCTCCTTGAGGTAGTGCACTGCGGCAGCAGGCACCCGCAGGCCGGTGTTGCGTCCCACGATGATCTGGCATCGGCACAGTTCAGCCGGAGCACATCGCCGTTGATGATCTCGCAGGAGAGGACGAAACGGGCAATGTCGTTCTCCGCATCGATGTTCACCTCGTTGACCTTTGCCTTGAGGGGCGTTTCCACCTGACCGGGAAAGCGGATCTCAACGCTCTTGGTCAAGGGCTTGCCGTCTCTGCCCAGCAGCTTTTCTGCCTGTTTGGCCGAGCACACCCCGGCATAGTACCAGGTAAAGCCCGAAACGATCTTTCCCGCGCAGCCGTCCAGCGCGATCTCCGGGGAGGATTCAACGTAGGCTTTCAGATTGGCCGCATCCAGGGCAAGGATATCGGCAGAACCTGCGTTCAGCGCCCGGAGCTGGAGCTGCGGATGAAATAGCCTGTCTGCGGGGCCGTGATCTGGGATGGATTGCCCAGCTGGGACTGCACCGTGGCGGCCTGCTGGGTCAGCGCGGTGATCTGGTCGGAGAAGCTGGCCACCTCGCCGGTGATGACCCAGAGCTTGTTCTGGGCCAGAATGTAATTTTCCTTCTCCGCATCGGTATCCTCGTAGTCCCCTGCATCCAGCGAATCCATCAGGTCGTACAGAGCAGCGGAACGGTTCTTGCGCAGGGATTCCAGCTGCACCGAAGTGGTGTTCTGGGAGCGCTGCAGCAGGTCGATCTGGTCATTGATCTGGGTCAGCTGCTGGCGCAGAGAAGCCTGCGCTGCATCGCTGTAGATCTCAGCCACCGCTGTGCCTGCCGAAACACGCTCGCCGTCTGCCACCAGATATCCCAGCGTGCCGCCGCCCGCAACGTAGCTTTCCTCAAACAGGAGCACGCCTTCGGCATCCACGGTGTCCTCCACCGTAGCCAGCAGGGCGGTCTCGTAGGTATTGGGCGGAAACAGCACCTGCATTGCCTGATAGCCCACATACAATGCCGCCAGCAGCAAAAACACGATGACGACAGCGGCCAGCGTTTTCAGTGCGCCGGAAATGCCCTCGCGGTTTTCTTCCTGCATATCGCTCATCCTTTCGCTAAAAATTCATTTGTGAGATGTGCAGCCTGTTCCCGGACATCCGGGGCAGAGGCATCCAGCCAGCAGATGCCCTCCATGTGGCGGAACCAGGTCAGCTGGCGCTTGGCATAGTTGCGGGAAGCCTGTTTCAGCTTCTCCACACAAGGGGCAAGCGCGCTCTCCCCCGCAAAGTAGGGGAAGAATTCTTTGTATCCGATGGCCTGGGCTGCCGTCTTATAGGTATCCCGGTGTTCCCACACACGTTTTGCCTCGTTCAGCAGATCCTGCTCCATCATCAGATCCACCCGCAGGTCGATGCGGCGGTAGAGCTGGGCGCGCTCCGGGAAATCCAGCCCAAGGATCAGAGAACGGTAGGGCTTTTCGGGCGGAAGCGAGTCTGCTTTCTGCTCACTGAGCTTTTTGCCGGTGGCGTGGTAATGTTCCAGCGCCCGCAGCACCCGGATATGGTTGTTCGGATGGATGGCCGCCGCCGCTTCGGGGTCCACCGCCTGCAGCTCCGCATACATGGCTTCCGAACCCTTTTTATTCAGTTCCGCGGCCAGCTGTTCCCGCAAACCGTCCGGCGTTTTCTCAGCAGCAAAGCGGACACCATACAAAAAGCTCTGGACATAGAGCCCGGTACCGCCCACGAGGATGGGCAGATGTCCTCTGCTGGAGATCTCATGCTCCACGCCCCGGCCAGCGCGGTGAAATCTGCCACGCTGAACAGTTCATCGGGCTGCAGGATATCCACCCCATGGTGCGGAATGCCGCGAGTCTCCTCGGGGGTCACCTTGGCGGTGCCCACATCAAGACCTTTGTAGATCTGCATCGAATCGGCGCTGATGATCTCACCGCCGAACTGCTCGGCCAGTGCAACACCTAACGCGGTCTTGCCGGAAGCTGTGGGGCCGACCACGGCCAGCACCGGGTGCTTTTTGTTACACGATCCGTCCAAACTGTTTTTCCAGCTCCTTCCGGGTCAATTTAAGGACACAAGGCCGACCATGGGGGCAGAAGGGCGGTACCTCGCCCGAGAGGATCTTTTCTGCCAGTGCCATCAGCTCCTGCGGGGAGGTCTTATCCCCCGCCTTGATGGCTGCGCGGCAGGAGATGGAATGGAGCACCCACTCGGTCTTTTCGCTCAGGGCATCGCGGCTGCCTTGGAGAGCTTATCTGCCAGCTCCACCAGCAGATCCTCGGCACTGCCCTGTTCCACATCCGCGGGCACAGAGCGCAGGAACACGCTGTTGCCGCCAAAGTCATCGATCTCCAGTCCGGCGCTTTCCAGCAGCTCAAGGTTGGAGAGGAGTGCAGTCTTTTCCTCTGCCGACAGCTCCACCACCAGCGGCTCCAGCAGCAGCTGGGCCGGAACATCTCCATAGTTTGCCGCCAGTTTCTCGAAGAGCTGGCGCTCGTGGGCGGCATGCTTATCAATGATGCAGATTTCCTCCCCACGCTCAGCGAGGATGTAGGTCTTGAAGATCTCACCCACATAGCGCAGAGGGGCAGGGCCTTCCTGCACGTCAAAGCCCAGCTGTTCCGGCGTATCCTCGGCAGCAGAGGTCTGCTGCGAGCTGGGGCGGCGGGCAATTCCTCCTTGGGGGCAGGATCCCATGCCGCCATGTGTCCTGATGTTCGGGCAGATCTGCACTGTCCGGTTCAATGTCCAATGCACCTTCTCCCAGCGCTGCGGCAAAGGCGGGTGCTTCAGGCTCACTCTCCGTGGGAGCTGATGCCGGGCTGTGCAGGGTGGCATCCTGCCGGATGGGCAGGCCCGATGCAACCGTTGTCCAGCTGTGCTCTGTCGGCTTTTCCTCGGCAGTGCCCGGCAAAGGCAGGATATCCGGGTGGCTTGCAGGTGCCGGACGGGACGGCGGTGCTGCTGCCGGTGTCGGAGTGAAGCTCCGGAAGCTCCGCTGGGGCTGAGGGGTATGCTCATGGAGCGTTCCCGGCTCAGCCTGGCCCGGAATGATGGCAGAAAGCCCTGTAAAGCTATTCTTCTTTACATCACTTTCTGTCGCGTTATCACTTATTTCAGATTTGTTGGATTCTTCATCTTTTTTATCCTCTTCAAAGGCAAAACGCCGCTCTCCGGTGCCCGGTTGGGCCAGTGCCAGCTTGACAGCGTGATAAACGAGGTCAAAGATATCGTTTTCCCGGGCAAAGCGCACCTCAGTCTTGGCCGGGTGGACATTGACATCCACAAGGTCAGCGGGCATTTCCAGAAGCAAGATTCCTCCAGGGAACTTGCCCTGCATCGTGGTGCCCTTGAACGCTGTTTCCATGGCCGCCATCATGGTGCGGTTGCGGACATAGCGCCCATTGATGTAGAAATACTGCATACTGCGGCTGGCGCGGCAGCTCCTGGGCTGGTGATGAGCCCCACACCCGGTACACCCCTTCCTGATTGTCCAGCTCCATGAGTCACGGCTGAATTCCCGGCCCAGCACCGCGTAGCGGCACTGCGCAGCTTGCCGTCACCGGGGGTGACATACTGCAGCTTACCCTCGGACAAACTTGAAGCTGACCTCGGGGTGGCTCAGGGC
>ENA-OQIO01000443-OQIO01000443.1-human-gut-metagenome-genome-assembly--contig:-NODE-443-length-22657-cov-2.249845_pt1 | contig 22657 bp, 24 predicted proteins | sample MGYA00242573_ERZ504737 | MGnify/ENA primary metagenome ERZ504737 (study PRJEB26092, sample SAMD00036203) | human gut metagenome | host: Homo sapiens | study: EMG produced TPA metagenomics assembly of...
CGCGAACCCGGTCCCGCTGGAAGCCTACCTGCGTCCGGACGTACCCGAGACCCCGCTGACCCAGGCCGAAGCCACCGCAGGCGCCCCGGTCTCCGAGGCCGGCATGTTCGTCGCACCGCGCATTCTGGGACAGGAGTGATATGAGCACCACCGAACTCGTCAAGCTTTCCGCCGCCGAGATGGCGGCCAAGATCAAGGCCAAGGAAGTTTCCAGCCGTGAGCTGGTCGAAGCCCACCTTGCGGTCATCGAATCCGCCGAACCGAGCGTCAAGGCCTTCCTGAAGGTCTCCGCCGACCAGGCCCTCGAACAGGCCGACGCCTTCGACGCCAAGTCCGATGAGGACAAGGCGCAGATGCCGGAACTCGCCGGCGTGCCAATCGCCATCAAGGACATGATCGTCACCAAGGGCATCGAAACCACCGCCGCATCCAAGATCCTCGAAGGCTGGGTGCCGCCGTACGACGCCACCGTCATCGAGAAGCTCAAGGCCGCGGGCATGCCGCTGTTGGGCAAGACCAACCTCGATGAATTCGCGCAAGGCTCCTCCACCGAGCACTCCGCCTACCAGACCACCCACAATCCGTGGGATACCGAGCGCGTGCCGGGCGGTTCCGGCGGCGGTTCCGCAGCCGCAGTGGCCGCATTCGAGCTCCGCTCGCCCTGGGTACCGACACCGGTGGCTCCATCCGTCAGCCGGGCTCGCTGACCGGTACCGTCGGCGTCAGCGACTACGGCGGTGTCTCCCGTTTCGGCGCAATCGCCATGGTTCCTCGCTCGACCAGATCGGCCCGTGCTCCCGTACGGTGCTCGACTCGGCCCTGCTGCAGGAAGTGATCGGCGGACACGACAAGCGCGATTCCACCTCCATTCCGGAAGGCCCGCGTCCGATGGTCGCCGCAGCCCGCGAAGGCATGAAGCGCGATCTGAAGGGCCTCAAGGTCGGCCTGATCAAGGAGCTCGGCGGCGAAGGCTTCCAGCCGGGCGTCATGGCCCGCTTCAACGAAGGCGTCAAGAAGCTTGAGGAAATGGGCGCGGAGGTCATCGAAGTGTCCCTGCCGCACCTGCCATACTCCCTCGGCGCCTACTACATCATCATGCCGTCCGAGGTCAGCTCCAACCTGGCCCGTTACGATGGCATGCGCTACGGCCTGCGCGTCATGCCGCCGGCAGGCGTTCCGCAGACCGCGGCCAACATGATGGCCTACACCCGTGAGGCCGGTTTCGGCGACGAAGTCAAGCGTCGTATCATCCTCGGCACCTACGCCCTGTCCGCCGGCTACTACGATGCCTGGTACGGCTCCGCGCAGAAAGTCCGCACCCTGATCATCGACGACTTCAAGAAGGCCTTCGAAAAGGTCGACGTGCTCGTCGGCCCGACCAGCCCGGTCACCGCCTTCAAGTTCGGCGAGAAGACCGAGGACCCGATGGCCATGTACGCCATCGACATCACCACCATTCCGGCCAACCTCGCCGGCGTGCCGGCAATGAGCATCCCGGCCGGCCTGAGCGACGACGGCCTGCCGGTCGGCTTCCAGTTCCTCGCCCCGCAGCAGCGCGACGAGGTCATGTACAAGCCCGCCGCCGCTCTCGAAGCGGCCCTCGAGGAAAGCTGGAACGGCCCGATCTGGCAGTCCCTGAAGACCCCGTGGCTCGACGGACTGGACAAGTAGGAAGCATCGGAGGAAAGAAAACAAAATGGCTGAAAAGTTGATGAAGTACGCCGATGCCGTCAAGAAGTTCGACCCGGTCATCGGTCTGGAAACCCACGTGGAGCTGTCCACCACCACGAAGCTGTTCTGCCCGGCCGAAGTCCACTTCGGCGGCGAGCCGAACACCCAGCTCACCCCGGTGAGCCTCGGCCTGCCGGGCTCCCTGCCGGTGGTCAACAAGACCGCCGTCGATTACGCGATCAAGCTGGGTCTCGCCCTGCACTGCGAAATCGCCGAATGGAGCCAGTTCGCCCGTAAGAACTACTTCTACCCGGACATGCCGCGCGATTACCAGATCTCGCAGTATGACAAGCCGACCAACGGCAACGGCTACCTCGACGTGGAACTTGAGGACGGCACCATCTTCCGTGTGCCGATTGAGCGCGCCCACATCGAAGACGACGCCGGCAAGAACACCCACGTCGGTGGCGCTGACGGCCGTATCGAAGGCGCCGACCACTCGCTGGTCGACTACAACCGCGCCGGCGTGCCGCTGATCGAAATCGTGACCAAGCCGATCGAAGGCGCAGGAGACCGCGCCCCCGAAATCGCAGGCGCCTACATGCGCGCCATCCGCGACATCGTGCGTGCGCTGAACATCTCCCATGCCCGCATGGAGCAGGGCAACATGCGCGCCGACGTGAACGTGTCGCTGCGCAACAGCCCGTCCGATCCGTTCGGCACCCGTTCCGAAACCAAGAACGTGAACTCGTTCCGTGGCATCGAGAAGACTATCCAGTACGAGATCCGCCGTCAGGCGCCATCCTTTCCGAGGCGGCGAGATCCTGCAGGAGACCCGCCACTGGGACGAGGCCTCGCAGACCACCGCCGGCGGCCGCGTGAAGTCCGACGCGACGACTACCGCTACTTCCCGGATCCGGATCTGGTGATGCTGCACATCACCAAGGAGCACATCGAGGAGATGAAGGCCCAGATGCCGGAAATGCCTCGTGAGCGCGCAACCGCCTGAAGGGCGAGTGGGGCTTCAACGATCTGGAGATGCGCGACGTGCTCAACGCCGACGCTCTGGACCTGCTCGAGGACACCGTCAAGGCCGGCGCTTCCGCCTCGGGCGCCAAGAAGTGGTGGCTGGGCGAGCTGTCCCGCGAAGCCAACAACAAGGGCGTGAGCCTTGAAGAGCTGCCGATCACCCCGGCCGACGTCGCCGAGGTCGAGAAGCTCATCGCCGACGGCAAGCTCAACGACAAGCTCGCCAAGCAGACCGTCGCAGGCGTGCTCGCCGGCGAAGGCACTCCGGACGAGGTCGTCAAGAAGCACGGCTTCCAGGTCGTCTCCGACGACGGCGCGCTCGAAAAGGCCGTCGACGAGGCACTCGCGGCCAACCCGGACATCGTCGAGAAGCTCAAGAGCGGCAACATGAAGCCGATGGGCGCGATCATCGGCGCCGTCATGCGCGCCACCCGCGGCCAGGCCGACGCGAAGGCCGTCACCAAGATCGTGATGGGCAAGATCAAGTGACGTTCCGGCGATTGCCGAACGTTGCCTGATTGATGGCATCGAAAGGCGTGCGTTTTTGCGATGAGAGGAATCGTAAAAACGCACGCCTTTCTGCATTTTGTTGCTTTTTATCTGCTTTTACGTGCCTTTTCGTACGATTCACGCGTCGGCTGGGGGAGGTTTCACGGGGATTTTGCCTAACAAAACTCCCAGCTGGCGTTCAGTCGGGTACAATACCGTCGGTATGGGTGTGGCGAGGGACCGCGCCGAGAAACATAGGGAACGATAATCATGTCAGAGTACGCTGAAACCACAGCGAAGGAACAGACGACGGACCAGCGGGCGAGGGAGCTGCCGGAACGCATCGTCATTCCGCCCATCAAGGGCGAGATGGTGCACTTGCGCCCTGCCACCATCGACGACATCGCACGCATGGAGGTCATTGAGCGTACGTCGGCGCATCCGGCATCACCGGCAAGGACCGCGTGGCCGAACGTGGCGCTGTGAACGCGTGGGTGCGTCGTTCCGTGGCATGGTCCAATGGCGAAAAATCGAACGAATCCGGCGTGGGGGATCCGGAATCTCGTCGTACCATCGCATGGTCCATCGTCACCGAAGCCGACCATGACGGCGACGGCGAGCTTGACGCGGCCTCTTCCGACAACGTGATCGGCATGATCTTCCTCATCGACATCGACGGCTGGGCACGTTCCGCCCGCATCCAAGTGGTGCTCGGCAAGGACTACCGCGGCCGCGGCTACTCGCGAGACATCATGCCCCGCGTGATGACGTACGGCTTCGCGCCGGAACCGGCGGGCCTCGGCATGCACCGCATTTGGGTGGCCGTGCCGGAACAGAACACGCGTTCCGTATCCGTCTACCAGTCGCTCGGCTTCGTGCCGTCCGGCCGTTCGCGCGATGCCCTGTGGAACGCGTCGGAGAACCGTTACCAGGACCTCATCGTCATGGACACGCTCGTCGACGAATTCGACCCGATCCGCTCGCTCGACGCGTTCGGCATGCACGTGATCGAAGACAATCCGGGCGTCAAGGAGGCGTTGAGCGCCCGCGAACACTCGATCGCCATCCAACTCAACTCCGTACATAAGGGCGATGCGGACGATGCCGCAGCGGCAGGCCAGAGTGGAGACACGGCGCAGACCTCCGCCGACGAGACGTCTGCCGCGCCATCGCAGGAATCGCAGCCGAACGAAGCATCCGGAACGGCGAAGACGGACCAGAAGGCCGGCGATGCGACAACAACTGGCCGTACAGCTCGGATGAGCGCAAAACCTCGAAGGATGCTTGGTGGCGCACGCTTGGACGTGGCCGCAAGCGCGACACGGAAGGCAGACGATGAGCGCCGAGGACCTCGACAACTACGAAACCGACGCCGAGCTGTCCCTATACAAGGAATACCGCGACGTCATCAAACTGTTCACCTACGTTGTGGAGACCGAGCGCCGCTTCTATCTGGCCAACAAGGTCGATTTCAACGTGCGTTCCGCCGGCCAGGACGTCTACTTCGACGTGCGGCTGACCGACGCGTGGGTGTGGGACGTCTACCGTTCCAGCCGTTTCGTCAAGAACGTGCGCATCGTCACGTTCAAGGACGTGAACGTCGAGGAAGTGCAGAAAACCGACATCGACATTCCCGACAGCATGTAGCGGACCTACGGAAAACCAGTCTTCGGCGGAAGCCGTACGGCTGGTTTTCCTTCTATCAGGGCGATTGCTGTCGGACTTGGCGGTGATTTTGTGTGTATGCGCACAGGTGCGCTGTGCGTTTCCCTACCTTCGGGTAGAATATCTTCGATTTTGTTTGTAAGGAGACTTCAAAGTGACGCAAAAGCAATCCGTGGTCATCATCGGTGGCGGCCCTGCCGGCCTGACTGCCGCTTGGGAGCTCGTCAAGGACGGTGGCTCCGAACAGTACGACGTGACCGTGCTGGAAGCCACCCGCGAATTCGGCGGCATCTCCCGCACCGTCAAGCATGACGGCAATCGTATGGATATCGGCGGCCACCGCTTCTTCTCGAAGGACGACCGCATCATGGACTGGTGGAAGGACGTTCTGCCGCTGCAGGGCGCACCCAGCTATGATGACAAGAAGCTCCACCGCGAGCATGATATGGAGCCGGGCGGCCCGGATCCGGAAATCGAAGACAAGGTGATGCTCAAGCGCCACCGCGTGTCCCGCATCTACTGGAACCGCCACTTCCTCGACTACCCGATTTCCCTGAGCGCCAACACCCTGAAGGCCATGGGCTTCAAGCTCACCATGGTCGCCGGCTTCAGCTACCTGAAGTCCATGGTGCACAAGCTGCCGGAAACCAACCTGGAGAACTTCTACATCAACCGTTTCGGCCGTAAGCTCTACTCCATGTTCTTCGAGGGCTACACCGAGAAGCTGTGGGGCCGTCACCCGTCCGAAATCTCCGCAGACTGGGGTGCGCAGCGCGTCAAGGGCCTGAGCATCATGGGCGTGCTGAAGAACGCCTTCCAGAAGCTCCTGCCGAAGAAGCGCGACAACTCCGAAGTCGAAACCTCCCTCATCGAGGAATTCTGGTATCCGAAGCTTGGCCCGGGCCAGCTGTGGGAAACCGTCGAATCCAACTGCGAAGCCGCCGGCGTGAAGGTCATCACCGACGCCAATGTGGTGGAAATTCGCCAGAAGGACGGCAAGATCGCATCCGTCGTGTACGAGGATTCCGAAGGCAACCGCACCGAAATGGCCGCGGACGACTTCATTTCCTCCATGCCGGTCAAGGACCTTGTCAACGCCGTGGACGCCTCCGACCAGCCGGCTCCGAAGGATATGACCGAAATCGCCAACGGCTGCCGTACCGCGACTTCGTCACCGTCGGCCTGCTCGTCAAGCACCTGCGCCTGACCAACACCACCGACATTCCGACCCTCGGCAACCCGCCGATCGTGCCGGATTGCTGGATTTACGTGCAGGATCCGGGCTACAAGGTCGGCCGTCTGCAGATCTTCAACAACTGGAGCCCGTACCTGGTCAAGGACGTCGACAACACCGTGTGGATCGGCCTCGAATACTTCTGCGAGGAAGGCGACTCCTTCTGGAACATGACCGACGAGGAAGCCACCAAGTTCGCCATCCAGGAGCTCACCCGCATGCAGGTCATCAACGGCCCGCAGGACGTGCTCGACTCCCACCGCGAACGCGTCAAGAAGGCTTACCCGGCCTACTTCGACACCTACGACCGCATGCCCGAACTCGTCGACTACCTCGACTCCTTCGGCAACCTGTACTGCGTTGGCCGTAACGGACAGCACCGTTACAACAACATGGACCACTCCATGGCCACCGCCATCGAAGCCGTCAAGGACATCAAGAGCGGCGAAACGTCGAAAGACAACGTGTGGTCGGTCAACACTGACAAGTCCTACCACGAAGAAAAGTAGAAAAATAAATAACGCGTGCGCATACGCCCTTTCTCCGGCGCTCGACGTACCTTTGTACGCCTTCGGCCTCAGACGGGCGTCTTCGCACGCGTTATTTATTTTTCGCAGCGTAACTTTGATCAAGCCCATGCTTTTTGGCATGGGCTTTTTCATTGCGATTTTCATTGCGATTGCGCGGTGCGCGAACCGCACGGGCGGACCGCGCGTGCCCGCTTTGCGTTGGTCTGGGTTGCGTTGTATGGTTAGGACAGTTCGAAAACCGCGATGTTTCGCGGCGGACTTTTCATTCGACGGAAATTTTCCGCGATTCTTTTTTACAGCTGTCGCGGGCGCATGCCTGTGGAAGCCAAGGAAAGGCAACTACCAGTGGCAACAAGCCTAATCTCGATGATATGAAACTGCCCGAGCTCAAGGAGCTCGCCAAGCAGATGGGACTTCGTGGTGTCTCCACCATGCGCAAGACCGAACTGATCGCAACACTTCAAGCCGCCCGTTCCGGCGGCCAGGCTCCGGCCGGCGTCACCGTGCGCGCGCCAAGTCCGCTCCCGCCGCAGACGCTGAGGTCAAATCGGCAAAGGACAAGAAGGCCGATGAAGCCAAGCAGGAGGAACGCCCCGTCCGTGCCAAGCAGGCCAAGTCCGCGGAATCCTCCGAAGTCGCGGATGCCGTGGCAGCGGTGGACGCGTTGAAGCCGAACGATGAAGCGCCGAAGCGTCGTCGCCATCGTGACGCCGAAGCCGGCGCCGACCTGCTCGCCGAACTGGGCCTTGACGATGCCGCTCCGAAGCAGGATGACCGCCGTCGCCGTCGTGATGACGACCGTAGGAACGATTTCGAGCCGCGTCGCCGCCGTCGCGTGGCGGACGGGCCGAAGAGCGAAGACGTCGTGCGCGACCTTGATGACATCCTCGCCACGCTGCCGTCGCAGGAAGACGCCGACGATGATAAGCGTCGCGACGAGACCGAAGACAACGAATACCGTCACAGCCGTGGACGCAACGATCGCCGTGGCCGCCGTATGCGTGGCCGTGACCGCGATTACGACGAGCGTGACGAGCGTCGCGGCAGGGGCGATCGCAATGATCGCAACGACCGTAACGATCGCGCCGACCGCATGGACCGCAACGCCGACCGCGACCAGCGCAACGATCGTATGGATCGCGCCGACCGCGACCAGCATCGCGACGAGCCGAAGGAAGACCTCGTGCCGGTCGCCGGCATCGTCGACGTGCTCGACTCCTACGCGTTCGTGCGTACGTCCGGCTACCTGCCGGGACCGAACGACGTGTATGTCTCCATGGGCCAGGTCAAGAAGTACGGCCTGCGCAAGGGCGACGCCGTGCACGGCTCCATCCGCGCCCCGCGTGAAGGCGAACGTCGCAACCAGCGTCAGAAGTTCGTGCCGCTGCAGTCCATCGACTCCATCAACGGCATGAGCGTCGAGGAAGCGCAGCATCGTCCGCAGTTCAGCAAGCTCACCCCGCTGTATCCGCAGGAACGCCTGAAGCAGGAGACCACGCCGAACAAGCTCACCGGCCGCCTCATCGACATCGTGGCGCCGATCGGCAAGGGCCAGCGTGGCCTGATCGTGTCCCCGCCGAAGGCCGGCAAGACCATCACCCTGCAGAACATCGCCAACGCGATTGCCACCAACAATCCGGAAGTCCACCTGATGGTCGTCCTCGTGGACGAACGTCCGGAGGAAGTCACCGACATGGAACGCACGGTGCAGGGCGAGGTCATCTCCTCCACCTTCGACCGTCCGGCCTCCGACCACACCACCGTCGCCGAACTGGCCATCGAACGCGCCAAGCGTCTCGTGGAGCTCGGCCAGGACGTGGTGGTGCTGCTCGACTCCATGACCCGTCTGGCCCGTGCTACAACATCGCCGCGCCGGCCTCCGGCCGCATCCTGTCCGGTGGTGTGGACGCGCAGGCGCTGTACCCGCCGAAGAAGTTCTTCGGCGCCGCCCGCAACATCGAAAACGGCGGCTCCCTGACCATCATCTCCTCCGCGCTGGTGGAAACCGGTTCCAAGATGGACGAGGTGATCTTCGAGGAATTCAAGGCACCGGCAACATGGAACTGCGCCTGAGCCGTGAGCTCGCCGACAAGCGCCTGTTCCCGGCCATCGACGTGAACGCCTCCGGCACCCGCCGCGAGGAGCTCATCACCGATCCGCAGGAACTGCCGATCATCTACCGTCTGCGTCGCCTGCTGGGCGGCCTCGAGCCGGAACAGGCCTACCAGACGCTCGTGCCACGCCTGAAGAAGACAGCGACCAACCGCGATTTCATGGCGTCGCTCATCCAGCAGAGCGGCAACGCCACCAACGGCAACTGAGTCGTCGGCTGCAAGCGAATCTGAAGGTTTGAGGGGCTGCATGGCAATCGCCGTGTAGCCCCTTTCCTATGCGTACGTTTCGACGAATTTCGTGAAATTGACCATTTTTTGGACAACGTTGTCAATTAAAAAATAGGTAAAAATACGACGAGAAAAGATAAATGGGGAAAATATATATGGTCGATATGGGGGTATGAGCTAAATAAAACAAAGATATTTCATGACAGCGTTGCGCCGTCCGGATAAACTGCGGCGATTCCGCGACGGTATGTGCGCGGTAGTGGGTATGGTAAGGAAGAAAAAGAACATGGAACTGCAGTGGGGACGGTCGATTGCGGCCGGTGCAGTGGATTGTTGGAAAAGGGGTATGAATGACCAACAGTGACAATGGTCCGGTAGACGCACGTACGGTTGCGAGCCAGCTCGACGCGACCGATGGCGTAATCCTCGACATGCTTGAAAAGGATGGCCGAGCCACGCTGTCCCACCTTTCCGAGGCGACAGGCCTGTCCGTGTCCGCCGTGCAGTCGCGCGTGCAGAAGCTTGAGCGTCGCGGCGTGATCCGCGGCTACAAGGCGGTTATCGACGACGAGCGCCGCGGCCTTGCGGTGAACGCCTACATCGCGGTCACGCCCATCGATTACTCCCAGGAAGCCGAGATTCCAGACAAGCTCAAAAACATCGACGGCATCATGTCCTGCGATTCCGTCGCCGGTTCGCCCAGCTTCATGCTCACCGTTCGCGTCGAATCGCCCAGCAAGCTCGAAGAGCTGTTGAACCTCATCCATCGCACGGTGTCGGTCAGCACCGAAACCACCATCGTGCTGCAGCGTTACTTCGCGAAGTGACCGCTGTTCGGCAGATGCCGCGGTAGGGTGCGCGGTAGGCTTATACCCATGAGCGACAGCGAACATGACTGGCTTCGGCCAGAAGAAGAAACCGAATCCGAAACCATCATCGACGCGCGCACCGCGCAGAACAACCCCGAAGTGGCCGATGTGGTGGCTAAAATCGCCTCGCTGCGCCAATCGATAGACAACGTCGACACCGCCATCGTCTCGCTGCTGGCGGAACGGTTCAAATACACGTCGCAGGTGGGTGTGCTCAAGGCGCGTGCGGCTTCGCGCCGGCCGATTACCAGCGTGAACATGCCCAGATCGAGCGTCTGCATCGCATTGCCGACGAAGCCGGACTGGATCCGGAAATCGCCGAAATGTACCGCGAATTCGTGGTGACCGAGCCAAGCGCCGCCACAAGCGCATCGCCGAAAACGGGGGAGACCCGGGCGTACTCGACGTTTTCGCCTGAGCCGTCCGTTTTCCGCGCGCCCCGCGCGAACGTCCATTGCCGACGGGCATGCCGGGCACTACATTAAATGCCTTGGAAAGTTGTTTCGATTGCGATTGAGAGTCCGGCATGCGCCACGCCACCGCGAACCGTCCATCCGGTGCCCGACGCCCGCTTGCCGCGGCGATTCGCGGTCGCCGTCATCACCGCCGCTCCCGTCGCGGCAGTCGGCGTGAACGACGCGATATCGGCCTTGCAACAGAATGGGCAGTACGCGGCCGATGCATCGCATGATGACGTGATGAGCGCCTACACCTCCATCGACAAACCAGGCCGCCTTTTCCTGACCAACAGCGGATCCTCCACGTCGAAACGCGTTCCCAAAGGCGTTGTCGCATTGCCGTGGAAAATATCCGCCTCCTTCACCCTCAACGGGCCCGACGTAAGCGTTTCCGACGTTTCCGGCGCTTCCGGCATGATCGGCATACGCATCGCCCTGCATGCCACGAAACCCGACGTGACCGCCAATCTGACGCCAATCGTCGCCTTCACCATTCCCGGACGCGTCGGCAGTGACGTGACCGCCGATGACGGCGTGCTCGTCTCATCCGACAACACCTCGACCCTGGTGGCTGCGGTCGGCAAACCGGGCGAGGACCTGACCTTCAACGCCTACGTGACGGCGAAGCACTTCACCATGAGCTCACTGTCCATCGCCGCGGTGGAAGGCAACGTTCAGCAATCACTGCCTGACCTGACCAAGCGCGCAACCACCTTGGTGGACGGTCTGACCAACGTCGGCTCGCAACGCAACCGCAAGCTCATCGCCCAACTGGAACAGCTCAGAGACAACGAGAAAGCGCTTGCCAAACAGACCATCGCCGTACGTTCCAAAGCGCACGATCAGGCGTTCGACGGCTACATCGACGCGTACGTGGGCTCATACACCACGCATCTGTCCGGTTCGATCGGCAACGCCACACAGCTTCCCGCCATTCTCGGCACCGCGTCCGAACTGAACGGCGATACCTCCGTAGCTAAATCCGTGGCAGACCTGGCCAACGCCGTCAACGACGTGAGCGCCGCATACCGGCATATCGGCGCGGCCGACGCCGTCGACGAGGTGATTCGCACCATGAACAGCGCGGCACATCCGGCTTGGTGAACGAGCTCACCAAGCGCGCCGGCGAGGAACAACAGCGCGGCTCCAAAGACTACAGTGCCGGCCAATCGCAGCTGTCCGCGGCCATGATCCCGTATTCGATGGATTTCACCGACGCATACACGGCTCGGCTTAAGGAACTGGGCGCCACCGCAGGCACGGCTGGCAGCTACGAAACCCAGGCGATCGCCGACGTGCGTGCCGGCATCAAAGACAATGAGAAGCTCAAAACCGCGTCCGACAAGGTGTCCGCGGCGATGACCGCGTTGGCGGACGCCAGCGAGCACACCGGACAGGCCAGCGCATTCCACCAGATCGTGCTGCGATTCGCCGACCAGCTGGATTCGGATGACGACACGTCCGAATCGGGCGCTGCCGATGACGCTTCTGTGCTGGACACGTTGCGTTCCGCCTCCGCCAGCCAATCGTTGTGCGCGAAGCGAGAAACGGCGGTCCCGTGCGCAACGCAAGGCCGAACGCGCGCAGGCGAAGAACAACACCGCCGATTCGACCAGCTTGGTCGATGACAAGAACGCCATCAGCATGGATGATGTGATGAGCTACGCGGGCGGACTACGCCCGTCGTTCGGCGCCGCAGCGGACACCACGTCGAAGAATGTGGCGAAAGTCGGGGGAATGGACGGCTCTTCGAAGAACAGCGGTGGCGATTCGTCCGACGGTTCGGCGGATTCGTCCGCCAGCTCGCTACCAATTACCGGCTATGGCTTGGCGAAAACCGGTTTCACGCCGGATAATGGCGATTTGATTGACGAGACGGTCGAATTGGCCGACGCTGCGGAAGTTTTCGACGATGCGCTGCAGGCCGGATTGGGTGGGAACGGTTCCGGAAATTCGTCCGCTGGCCCGCAGTACCTCCTGTCCGTTCCGGTGTTGTAGAGCACGCGGTTTGTGCGATGCGCTAAATCCGATAGTGCTCCGTCGCTTACGTGGTACGTTTCGGGGTTTTTGATTGCGATTTCCGCCTCCGCTTGTGCATTCGTTGAGATTACGCCCATAAAAACCATTTTTCGCGTACGGGTTTGTGCGCAGGGGCGGGAATGTACGCTGAGAACAGCGAGAACGGGATAAGGACGGTTCTATGCGCGCACGTCTTGCGATTTAGGGCGATTCTGCACGGACGTGAGCAAAAGGGGATATGATTTCGACCGTTTTGCCTGCGATTTATACCCCTTTTCGCTCACGAAAGCATTTTTCCCGCGATTTTGACTGAATATGAGCAAAAGGGGGCACGGTTAGTTGCAGACAGTGACGGGATATACGAGGGCCTCTCCTTCATGCAAAGGAAAGGCCCCTCGTATGTGGGTGAAGTGAGCGGCTGCGCTACAAAAGCCGCTGGCGGCTCACCTCAGAGACTCACTTCTTCGGTTTCTTGGCCGGCGGTTCGCCTAGCTCGCTTTCGGCGACCGTCACATCGGCGGCCTCGTTCTCACCCTCGGCGCAGCCGGTGCGGTGAAGGCGATCGGTCCGGTCACGCGACCAGCTTCGGCGATATCGCCCAGCGCGGCCTCGATGGACCGCGCACATCGTCGGCAACGGCAAGCGTCACAGACAAGATCGGGGTCTTCATCGAAACCTTGGCCTTCGACTTGATGCCACGCAGCGCGGCCAGAGCTTCACCGGCATGGGTGAGCAGCTCCGGGGAGACGGCTGCTGCGGCCGCATCGTACGTTTCAGCCTTCGGCCATGCGGCGTGGTGCACGGAGCCTTCGCCTCATGCATCCAGCTCCACACCTCTTCGGTGGCATACGGCAGGTACGGGGCCAGCAGGCGCGCGAACGCATCAAGACCCAGGCCCAGCGTGGTGCGTGCGGACTTCACCGCGGCCTCGCTCGGCACGTTGCCGGTGGAATCGGCGGTGCCGTAGGCGCGGTTCTTGACCAGCTCGATGTAGTCGTCGCAGAACTGCCAGAAGTAGTTCTCGATGACTTCCAGAGCCTTGGAATGCTCGTAGTTGTTGAGATCGTCGGTGGCTTCGCGGACCACGGCGGCCATCTTGGACATCGCGGAACGGTCGATCGGCTCGGTCACGTCGGCCGGGTTCCATGCGGCGACTGCCGGAGCGCCCACGTGATGGTTCTCGTCCTCACGGCCGATGGCTAGCGCGAACTTGGTGGCGTTGAGCAGCTTGATGGCAAGACGACGGCCGATCTTCATCTGGCCTTCGTCGTACGTGGCGTCCAGGCCCAGACGTGCGGCGGCGGCCCAGTAACGCACCGCGTCGGCGCCGAACTGTTTGATCGGCTTGTCCGGCACGACCACGTTGCCCTTGGACTTCGACATCTTCTTGTGGTCCGGATCGAGGATCCAGCCCGACAGCGTGGTGTTGGCCCACGGCAGGCACTTGTTCTCGAGATGCGCGCGATCCATGGTGGAGAACAGCCAAGTGCGGATGATGTCCTGGCCCTGCGGACGCAGATCCATCGGGAAGGTGGCATTGAAGATCGCCTGGTTCTCCTCGCCCGGTTCCTCCCAGCGGGTCACGATCTGCGGGGTGAGCGACGAGGTGGCCCAAGTATCCATGATGTCCGGCTCGGCGGTGAAGCCGCCCGGCACGTCACGCTGGTCCTCGGTGTAGCCTTCCGGCACATCGTCGGTCGGATCGATCGGCAGACGGTCCTCGCTCGGGTGATCGGATGATCGTAATCCGGGGTGCCATCCTCCTTCACCGGGTACCACAGCGGGAACGGAACGCCGAAGAAGCGCTGGCGGGAGATCAGCCAGTCGCCGTTGAGGCCGTGCACCCAGTTCTCGTAGCGCACGCGCATGAAATCGGGGTGGAAGTTCAGCTCCTTGCCGCGCGCGATGAGCTCGGCGTTCAGCTTCTCGTCGGTGCCGCCGTTCTTCAGGTACACTGGCGGGAGGTGACGATTTCGAGCGGCTTGTCGCCCTTCTCGTAGAAGTTCGTCATACGCTTGGTCGGGGTCGCTCGCCGTCCAGATCGCCGGCAGCGCGCAGCTCGTCGACGATGACCTTACGTGCGGAGAACGTGGTCTTGCCCGCGGTCTCCTGGAAGATACGCTTGCCTTCCTCGTCTTCGATCCAATCCGGGGTGTCCATGACGATGCGCCCGTTGCGCTGGATGATGGAACGCAGCGGCAGGTTCAGATCGCGCCACCATTCGACGTCGGTCACGTCGCCGAACGTACAGCACATGGCGATGCCGGCGCCCTTGTCCATTTCCGCCGCCTTATGCGCCAGAATCGGCACCTTCACATGGAACAGCGGGGAGTAGACGTACTGGCCGAAATACTGCTTGTAACGCTCGTCGTCCGGATGCGCGATCAGCGCGCCGCAGGAGGCCAGCAGTTCCGGACGGGTGGTCTCGATGTAGATCGGGGTGCCGTCTTCGAAACGGAAGGCCAACTTGTGTAGAAGCCCGGGTATTCGCGCGATTCCAGTTCGGCCTGCGCCACTGCGGTCTGGAACGTCACGTCCCACAGGCCGGGGGCGTCCTTCTGATACGCCTCTCCGCGAGCCAGGTTGCGCAGGAACGCTTCTGGCCACGCGCTGCGGATGCTCGCCGATGGTGTGGTAGTCTGCGACCAGTCGATGGACAGACCCAGCTTGCGCCACAGGGCCTCAAACAGCTTCTCATCCTGAGCAGTCAGACGCTCGCACAGCTCGATGAAGTTCTTGCGGGAAATCGGCACCTGATCCTTGGCGTCGATCTTCTTGCCATCAGTGCCCTCGAACGGCGGCTTGAAGTCCGGGTCGTAAGGCAGAGACACGTCCACGCGCACGCCATAGTAGTTCTGCACGCGGCGCTCGGTAGGCAGGCCGTTGTCATCCCAACCCATCGTAGAACACGTCGTAGCCGCGCATGCGCTTGTAGCGCGCAATCACATCGGTGTGCGTGTAGGAGAACACGTGACCCACGTGCAGCGAACCGGAGACGGTGGGCGGCGGGGTGTCGATGGAGTAGACGGCCTTGCGGTCGCGGGTATTGCGGAATTTGTAGGTGCCGTCTTCATCCAGACGGTGCGCCACTTGTCCTCAAGTCCGTCCACGCCGACCTTGTCGGGCAGCGGGGTGAGGTTGGCGTTGATGATGGATTTGCCTTCAGTCATAAAGCCAAAGTTTATGCACGTTGCATGACAAGCCGAACTGTACAGTAAACAGCCCAGTAGGCTGTTCGCAGGCGAGATACGAACGATCGAACGATAGTGAGCCAAGGACTATCGGGCGTAGCCCGTCCGTGACTGAAGGTTGCCTACTTCACCGTCAACCCGGCCAGCGGCATGCGACGATTGATCATCGAGGTCGGGTAGCCGGAGACCTTGGTGGACGCCACAGTGAAGCATTTGCGGGTATACAGCCAATCACTGGCCGCATCCTCGCTGATCAGCCGGGCGTACGCTTCATTCGTGCCTCATAATCGGCGTCATTAGTGGCGGCGCGAGCATCCGCATAGGCCTGTTGCGCTTCGGTATGGTCGTAATGGAACATGGAATCGGGGTCGGCGAATATGCCGGCATCATCCGTGCCGTCCATGCTCATCACGGTCAGTTCCCATTTGCCGTCCTTGATTCGTTTGGCATAATCCTCATCGGAGAGCACTTCAAGGTTCACCGTGGGGCGCGGCTGCCGCTCGATCTGCTGCTTGATGGTTTCGGCCAACGACCGGTATTCTTCGGGAACCACCAGATTCACCGTAGTCAGATATTGCGCACCAAAGTAGGAGAACATCTGCCCAGCTTGGTTTTCGTCATGCGGGTACAGTCCGGTCAAATCTTCGTATCCGGGTTCCAGCAGGCTGATGGGGCCGCCCAATGCTCCGGCTGCGTCGGGTTGGGCGGAGGCGATGCCGGCTGCGTCGATTTGATAGCGGAAGGCTTTACGCGCCTGTTCGTCGGAGAGCAGCGAATCGGTGCCGTTGTTGTAGGCCAGCAGCACCTTATCCGTAGTGGCCCCCTCCTTGACGGTCAGGCCATCCTTGCCGTTCAAACCGGTGGCCGTCGAAGCCGAAACCGGTGCCGCCATATCGAGACTGCCGTCGGTCAGGGCCTTGCTGAGCGCATCGGCGTCGGAGTATTGCATAAATTCAACGACATTGCTGGCCGCTTTGGTGCCATGGTAGGTATCGCTGCGCGCCAGCTTCAGGGAATGGCCAGGCTGGAAATCGGCCACGGTGAATGGTCCGGAACCTATGGCCTTGCGTTGATAATCGGCACTGGACGACTCGGAATCGTAGACAATGCCGAGTCTGCCGGACAGCGCTCGCAGCAGCGTCGGATTGGGCTTGGCAAGCGTAATGACCACCGTGGTGGCGTTCGGATTGGCGACCGACGTCAGATCGCCCAATTCGTCGACGTCCGCCACCTTGTTGGTCACGTTCTGTTGCAACGACCACACGGCGTCCGAGGCGTCCAACGTATGGCCGTTCGAGAAGGTGACGCCCGATTGCAGTGTCAGGGTGACGGTCAGTCCGTCATCGGAAGTCTTCCAGCTTGTCGCCAGTCCCGGCTGAAGCTTGTTGTCTTGATCGACGGTCACTAATGTCTCATACACATTGTCGACGAGCAGGCGTTCGGCTGCCGCAGAGGAATCGGACCGAATATCCAAGGATTGCGGCATATCGTCGATGCCAATGGTCACATCGGCATCGAGGGATGATCCCGGCTGGAACCGGTTTTGCATGAACGTCCATCCCACAACCACGAGTGCGCCGAGTGCCACGGCGACTCCGAGAAAAATCCCCCACTTGGACCATGTATTGTCCCGCTTGCTGTGCTGCATGGTTTTCAGTCTAGCGGTGGATTCAGCCTAGAATCCGCAATTCACCATGATGAGGTATGAGTTAGCGCTTGGACGTGCTCTTGCCGGCGGGCGGCGCATAGCTAGGGCAGGTGTCGGACAGCGGGCAGTTGGCGCAGTCAGGGGTACGTGCGTGGCAGGTGGCCCGGCCGAACAGAATCAGTCGGTGGCTGAGATTCGTCCACTCTTCGGGCGGAAAACAGGAGGTGATTTCCTTCTCGATTTTCACGGGATCGGGGTGTGCGGACCGCCAATCCGACCGCCAACGCAGTCGTCCGGTTACGCGCATCACATGCGTATCGACCGGGAATCCGGGGATATCGAACGCGTTGCCGAGCACGACGTTCGCGGTTTTGCGGCCGACCCCCGGCAAGCTGGTCAGTTCATCCATCGTGCGCGGCACCACGCCGCCGAACCGTTCGTCCAGTGCCGTGGCCAGTCCGATGAGATGCTGGGTTTTCGAACGGTAGAACCCCAGCGGATGAATGATGTCTTCGACTTGGGCCGGGTTCGCGGCCGCCAAGTCACGGGCGGTGGGGTAGGTGGCGAACAGTTCCGGGGTGACCGTGTTGACACGCTTGTCGGTGGTCTGGGCGCTGAGCACGGTGGCGATCAGCAATTCGAGCGGATTCGAGAAATGCAGTGCGCAAGCGGGTGCCGGAATCACCTGGCGCAGAATGTCGTATTCGTCATGCATGCGCGTGAGACGCGCGGATTTGGTTTCTCTCATCGTATGGACCTAAGCGGCGTAATATCGATGATTGATAGTTTGCAGCGCCGCTGGTCTGTCAGGCGACGGTGTTGAGATCGGGAGTATCGTCATCGGTGTCGATGGCGGCAGAGGATGCTTTGGCGGCCTGCTGTGCGGCGGCAGTTTCCTTATCCGTCTCCGGCGGGTCGAATCGGTAGCCCACGTTGCGCACGGTGCCGATGAGGTGTTCGTATTCGCCGCCGAGCTTGGCGCGCAGACGACGGATATGCACGTCGACCGTACGAGTGCCACCGTAGTAGTCGTAGCCCCATACTTCCTGCAGCAACTGGGCGCGCGTGAACACGCGGCCGGGGTGCTGGACCAAGTACTTGAGGAGTTCGAACTCCTTGTATGCCAGATCGATGGGGCGTCCATGCAGGGAGGCGGTATAGCCGTTGGTGTCCACAATGAGGTCGCCGGAGCGAATCTGGCCATCTTCCACCGTGGTGGTGGATTCGGCGGGAGAACCGGCTGCTGCGGCTGCGGGAGCGTTGCCGCGCTCGGAGACCAATCGCAATCGGCCCTCGACTTCGGCCGGGGAAGCGGTGGCGACCACCACATCCGCAATGCCCCACTGGGAGTTGACCACGGTGAAGCCGCCTTCGGTCAGCACCAGCACGATTGGCGTGGACAGGCCGGAAGCGTGGATGAGGCGGCACAAGGTTTTGGCGGTCGCCAGATCATCGCGTGCATCCAGAAACAGAATGGTGTTCTCCGGCATCTTCACCAAGCTGGCTGCATCCATCGGCAGTACGCGGACGCGATGAGAAAGCAGGGCGAGTGATGGCAAAACGGTGGCGGGGTCGCTGGCGAAAGTCATCAACGTAAGATCCGTCACGCTAATCCCCCTTATCCTGCAATGTGTTACGCAATTGCTCGGTGTGGCTGTACGAGTCGTCAGCGGCGTTATGCCGCTTTCGCACGGTTTTCATTATTCTACGCGCTTGTAGTGGACACATAGGTTACAAGTTTGCGGAATATGGAACGGTGGACGTCCATCAACCGATGATACGGCCGAGCACCAGTGCGGTTGCGGCGATGGTCACGCCCATCAGCATTACCGGCATCAGGCCGGTACCGATCCACGGATAACGGATATCCGGGTCCGGATCGGCGTCGCGCACCCACAACGTGGAAGCCACGGCCAAAGCCAGTCCCAAAACGATGAGGATGATCAGGGCAACGGTTCCCGCAACGGTGCCCTTGGCGAGCATCGAGCCCAAATCAGGTAGGAAGCACCAGCCGGCCACGGCGAGAGCTGCCACACCGGAAGTCACGGCGTGAGAGAGTGCGCGGATAAGATGTTCGCGCTTCTCACGAGCCATCTGGCGTCCGAAGGAGAAGACCACCAGCACCACCAGCAGCAGGCCCATGGCCAGTGCCCATGAATACCAAGGAGGTACCGAGCCATCCGCAGCGGTCTGATCCGGCGGAACCTCGCCGGTCGGGAAAGGTACGATGACGAAAATCAGAGAAATCGCGCCAAACACCAAAGTGACGATACGATCCAGTATGCTGCCGCGGAACGGCCAGAATACGACAAATGCGGCCAACGTCAGAGCGGCGATAATCAAAGGGATGATGGGGACGGTGCCAGGGGAGGGAATGACCGTGGCTGCGATGAGCAGTACATAGGACGTCAGTTGGGCCAACAACATGCTCAGAGCTTTGTTCTTCCAACCCTCCTGGGTGATCTCGGTCATGATACGCCTCTCAGATAATCGAATTTCTATCCCAATCCTACGTCGGGCATTGGAACGGTGAAATCAAACAAAATAGCCCCTTCTGGTGAAGGGGCTTATGGCACTAAATCAGAACGCGATAACGCCCAAATGCTCCAATAGCACTTTGATGCCGAGTAGAATCAGCACCACGCCGCCGGCGATCTGCGCCGGCTTCTGCCAGCGGGAACCGAACGCGCGGCCAATGTGCAGGCCCGCAGCGGAGAACAGTCCGGTGACCACACCGATGCTGAGGATGGCGAATGCCATATGGGCTTTGGTGAACATGAAGGCCAGGCTCACGCCCACGGCGAACGCATCGATGCTGCAGGCCACGGCCAGGGGAAGCATATGCTTCCAATCGAACTGGGCGGTCTCCTTGGAGTTTTCCTCATCTTCTTCGAAGGCTTCGTGAACCATGTTGCCGCCGATGAACACCAACAGGGCGAAGATGATCCAATGGTCGAATTGGGTTACGTATTTGCTGAATGTAGATGCCGCGAAATAGCCGAGAATAGGGAACAGCATCTGGAATCCGCCGAACCAGAGGGTGCTTTTCACGGCGTCTTGTACTCGTACGCGGGATACGGTCAGGCCTTTGCCAATGGATACGGCGAATGCATCCATAGCTACGGAAACAGAAATAAGCAGGATTTGAATGATTATCGAAATCATGGTGTGACAGAAGGTTCATCGCCGGATTACCGTGCGATGGGCCTCGACCAGCGTTCCTACACGCCGCCTACGCCTAGCTGAAAAATACACCAGCACTATATCACGCGATGCACGTCGAATCAAAAGCGGGAGGCCTCCGGAGAGGTCTCCCGCCGACGATTCGGAATCGAATCACTTGCCTTCGTTGGCGAGGCGTTCGCGTGCCGCGATGATTTCCTTCTCGCGGCGTCAGCACCGGTCCAGTAGTCGCCCGGCAGGACTTCCTTGCCCGGCTCCAGAGCCTTGTACTGCTCGAAGAAGTGCTTGATTTCGGCCTTGTGGTACTCGTTGACGTCGTCGATGTCCTTGATGTCATCGAAACGAACGTCGGCGGGCACGCACAGCACCTTGTCGTCGCCGCCGGCCTCGTCGACCATGTGGTACAGGCCCACGGCGCGGCACTCGACCACGCAGCCCGGGAACACGGAGTTCGGAATCATCACGAGAGCGTCCAGCGGATCGCCGTCCTCGCCCAGGGTGCCGTCGATGTAGCCGTAGTCATCCGGGTAACCCATTGCGGTGAACAGGGTACGGTCCAGGAAGACGCGACCGGTCTCGTGATCGACTTCGTACTTGTTCTTGGAGCGCGCGGAATTTCCACAACGACGTTGAAGGTTTCTGCCATGTCATTTCTCCTTGAAAATCGACAGTTACGTTATCGTCTCACCACAATACCCTGTTTACGCCTGCAAAACAGGTGCGGAACTCAAGAAACCGTGCTGAGATTATGCCGACACTATGCCCAAACAGACGAAATCCTCCCCTTGAGGGAGGATTTCTAGCGGTTTACGCGCACGATAAACCCATGCACGTCAACGGCATCACTGTTGCATTACCGTTGCAGTACCGCATCACTGCACGGACAGGATGTGGGCCACATCCGCCCAAGGAGCCAGAGACACGTAGTTGTCCCAACCCCACTGGAATTCGCGGCCGGTCAGCTCGTCGCGCACGTTGAGCGGGCGGTCGGTGGGCAGACCCAGCTCGCTGAGTTCCAGGTGAATCATCGACTGGTGTGCGTTGTGTCCATCGAGGTTCACGACCACAATCAGCGTGTCCGCTTGGCCGGCACCGGTCAGTTCGGCCGGCGTGTGGCGTGCGAAAGCCAGAATATTCGGGTCGGACGTAGGCAGCACGGTGAGGTTGTGGTAGCTCAACGCGGCCGGGTGGGCGCGACGAATCTTGTTGAGTGCGGTGAGCATCTCGGCCACGCCGTACTGCTTGGCCTTGCTCCAATCGCGAACCTTGACCTCGTACTTCTCGTTGTCGATCTGCTCTTCGAAGCCGGGGCGCTGCTTGTTCTCGATGAGTTCGTAACCGTTGTAGATACCCCAGGACGGCGAGCCCATGGCTGCCAGCACCGCACGCACGCAGTGGCCGGCTACGCCGTTGTCTCGCACGTAAGCGGTGAGAATATCCGGCGTGGTGGGCCAGAAGGTGTTGTGCTGGTAGTAGCCGTCGTCGCCATTGGTGACCGGCAGATACTCTTCCAGTTCGTCCTTGGTGTTGCGCCACGGGAAGTAGCAGTGGGACTGGGTGAAGCCACGTAGCTCAGGGCGCGCATCATGCCCGGGCGGGTGAATGCCTCGGCCAGGAACGGGATCTCCGAGTGCTTCTTGGTCACGGCGGCAATCACGTCCTGCCAGAAACGCACCGGCTTGGTGTGCGGGTTATCGATGCGGAAGATGGTGACGCCCGCCTCGATCCACAGATTCATGATGCGTTCGACTTCTTTTTCGATGCCGGGCATGTCGGCGTTGAAGTCGATCGGGTAGATGTCCTGATACTTCTTCGGCGGGTTCTCGGCGAAGGCGATGGAGCCGTCCGGCTTGTGGCGGAACCAGTTCGGGTGGGCCTTGACCCACGGGTGATCGGGCGAGCACTGCAGGGCGAAATCAAGCGCGATTTCCAGACCCAGTTCATGTGCACGCTGGCACAGGGCCTTGAAATCGTCCATGGTGCCGAGCAGTGGATCCACGGTGTCGTGGCCACCTAGCTCGGAGCCGATGCCGAACGGGGAGCCCGGGTCATCGGGGCCGGCGACCAGCGTGTTGTTGCGGCCCTTGCGGTTGGTCACGCCAATCGGGAAGACCGGCGGCAGGTAGACGATGTCGAAGCCCTCGGCAGCGGCGCGTTCGAGGCCGGCCATCGAAGTCTTCAGCGTACCCTGAATGATCTTGCCGGTGTTCGGATCGATGGTGGCGCCTTCGGAACGCGGGAAGAACTGGTACCAACCGCGAAGCTGGACTTCGGGCGTTCCACCTTGAAGCGCTGGGGGCTGGCTGGGGAGATGCCGTCGCGCAGCGGG